>ERZ1034949.308-NODE-308-length-33804-cov-47.536816_pt1 | contig 33804 bp, 26 predicted proteins | sample MGYA00520590_ERZ1034949 | MGnify/ENA primary metagenome ERZ1034949 (study PRJEB33766, sample SAMN09781752) | gut metagenome | biome: gut microbiome | host: Homo sapiens | place: Madagascar | study: EMG produced TPA metagenomics assembly of the PRJNA485056 data...
TTGCCGTTACGATAGATATGAAGCTGTCGTGAGCGAACCGCGGCAGTCAACTCCTCATCGTTCTGCATAGCTTGCCAGATAGGATAATATACTCCCTCAGGTTCAAACAACTTCTTTTGAAGATGCGAACAGAGGTTTGTTGTATCAATTGTCATCATACCTATTCTTTTACACTATTTTTTGTTAATTTCTTGCCATTCCTGATGTTCTTCCAGATGATTGGTCTTTACCAGTACGCTCTGAAAACCAAAACGCTTGCCTGCTTCGGCATTCTCGGCACGGTCATCAAAATAGAGGGTAGTGGCAGGATTCAATCCTGTCTGCTGCGTCATCTCTTCATAGATTTCGACGGATGGCTTCTCTTTCCGCATGGCGTATGAGAGGAATACTTCATCAAACAGTTCGTCTGTGGAATATCCCAGCTGATTTATCTGACTAACTGATTTCTGCCAAAGCGTATCGTTGATGTTGCTGAGCAGATAGACCTTATACCGCTTCCGAAGCTTGGCCAATGCCTCCAGTCTTTCCACGGGCAGATTGCCACACAACTCTTCCAGGACTTTCTCAATATCCTCAGTTGAGGTTCCTTTGCGGCAAAGACTCAGCATCTCTTTCAATGTTTCTGCTTCTGCTACCAGACCATTAATATATTGGTGCATCAGTCTCTTGATCTTGCGGACATGGATTAGTCGCTTGAACGCCGTAACGCCCAGGCTCTCCATGGCTTTTACAACAGAGGCATCATCAATATTCACGATGACACCTCCATAATCAAAAACGAGTGTTTCTATCTGTTTCATGCTCATTTTCCTGTTGTTAGAATTTATCTATTTCCGTGAAACGATTGAAAGTCCTGCCGTCCCTCGTAACTTTCCCGAAGAACATATCTTCCGGTCTTACCCAATAGGCTTGGTCTCCATAGAGAGCCTGATAAACCACCATGCGCTCCTGAGTCTCGGAGTCGAAGGCAGAATGGATGAACCTGTATTTGCCGCCCTTAAAGTGCTGGAAATATCTTTCTTCCTTTGCCGAAAACTCCATCATCATTTTCTGGGCGAGGGGAGCATACCATGTCTTCACCTCCTGCTCTGTAGGCGTATGACCGCCAGGGAAATGGAAGGCTTGATTGTAATGCTGCAGGAAGAGAGGGGAGAAGTGAGCCAGGGAGTCCTGCTCACCAAAAAGTCCCCACACACGATTCTTATAATATGGGTTGCAATGGTCAAACTGCACGGCTTCCAGCTCCGCAAACTCCTCAATCAGCGCCTCGTCAATCACCAGCTGCTGATTACCGTCCCTTCTCGGTGCCTTGTATTCATGCTCGCCGATTCGCTCCTTCAGAAACTCCGTCATCATGAAATACGGATTGCCGAGCAGGGCAGGAATGCCCACCACCGGAGCCAGCATCTGGGCGAGGAAAGAGCCGCAGCTGTTGCCCAGAAGCAAGTCGGGCTGCTCCCGGTCGATGATGGAGCGAATCTCCTTCAGTGCCTCCTTGGGGTGCAAAGGGAGGTCGGGAGTCAGCACCACCGCCGTCCCCTCAAACGCCTCTTTCAAGGCTCTCGCCATCGGACAACTGCCCGTGGCGAAGAATCCGTGTAGGAATAATATCTTCTTCATGCTCAAATCATTTGATAATGATGCGCCTATAATCTAGAGAGATAAGCTATGCTCAACTCCATATCAGCGCAATATATCTGCAAAAATACAAAAAATATTCAGAAAAGTGATTATATGGATGGATTTTGTTCGCTGCACAAACTTGATTTAACCTTATTTTATAAGATAGAGGGATGTTGAGGGATTTTTTTTGAAAACCGAAATCCTTAATGACCGAAAATGACCGTGACCTTAATGACCGGATTCATGAATATATGTACACATATACATCATGGGGGAGTTTGCTCGTGATGAGTAAACTCCCCATAATTATCTTAAAAAAACTTATTTATTCAATAGAATGTTTTGATATTCAGAATATAATCATTATATTTGCACGTAATATTAGTGGCGATATTATGTGCAATATTAAATATTATATAGATGAAACAGCTGCATATTTCGGCAATATGTTGGGCGAAAAAGTAGCTTTGGAACCAGCAGATAAAGATTTGTTGGAAGGAATACCTATGAATGTTTCTTCCAGGTTCTCTTTTTATAAAGGATGTATTTTGGGGCAGCACATTTTGATGGCTTGCCTTAAGGATGGTGACTCTGTGCCACCTGCCCAGTTGAAGAAACAATTGGATATTATACATCGACAGACACAGCTCGTCGTCGTGTTAATCACTCCATGCATTTCATCTTATAATAAGGTAAGATTGGTGGCACAAAAAGTTAACTTTGTTATCCCCAACAGGCAAATGTTCCTGCCATCTCTTTTGCTTGACATCAAACCAGACAGAAAGGTTGGCTTGGATTTGAAAGAAACCATTCCTCCCTTTGCCCAATGTTTGTTGCTTTATCATTTGCAGATTGAATCCATTGTTGGGACAACTGGTTATGGACTGAGCAATAAGTTTGACGTTTCTTATGCGACCGCAAACAAATCATTACGCTGGCTTGTTTCCAAAGATCTGATTAAGTTGGAAGGAACAAAGACCAAGACGGTGCAAATTGATTTAAGCAATAGGGAACTTTGGAATAAAGCATTGCCAATGTTAGTCTCTCCGATAGAGCAGCTTTACTATACGGATGCTATACTTGAAGGACAACAGACAAGTGGGGTGAATGCACTGGCTTCCTACACGATGCTTAATGAAGAATCAAGGCAATGTTGGGCTGTTACAAAGAAAGAACTGAAAACTTTGGCCATCGTAACCGACAAGCAGTTTGGCGAAAATGAAATCCAAGTTTGGAAGTATAACCCCAAAATGTTAAGTACAGAAGGAGTGGTTGATAAGCTCTCGCTTTATCTGTCATTGAAAGATAATGATGATGAGCGAATACAAATTGAGTTAGAACGATTGATAAATGAAATGTCATGGTAAGAGGAATAGATACATTCAAGGAGTTCTTCAAAGGTTTTGAGGACAATTATGTTATAATAGGCGGTACGGCATGCGAAATCCATGAGGATTTGTATGCTCAGGTGCCTCGTGCTACTAAGGATATTGACATTATCTTAGTGGTTGAAGCTTTGTCGGCAGAGTTTGTTGCCAAATTCTGGGAGTTTGTAAAGAAGGGCAATTATGAGCAGCGAAACAAGGGTGTTAATGAGAATGTAGAGCCCAAGCATGAATATTTCCGCTTCATGAAGCCTGCTAATTCTGCTTTCCCATACCAGGTAGAACTCTTCTCACGAAGTCTTGGCTTGATGAATTTCCCAGAGGAGGCTCGTATTACACCGATTCCAGTGGATGAAGACCTTTCAAGTTTATCGGCAATACTCATGGATGAAGACTATTATCGTTTCACGATAGAACATAGCTTGCAGGAAGATGGCGTGCATATCGCCAATATCGAGAGTCTTATCTGTTTGAAAAGCAAGGCTTTCTTGGATTTGAGTCAAAGAAAAGCTAAAGGTGAAAGTGTTGATAGCAAGCATATTGCAAAGCATAAGAAAGATGTCTTTCGTCTTGCAGCAATGCTTACTCCAGCAAGTAGATATGAACTGCCCAATACATTAAAAACTGATGTTTGTGACTTTTGTGATGCTATCATGCAGGATTTGCCTAATGCCGATTTCATCAAGTCAGCAGGTCTTGGCAATGTGACAAGCCTGCAGATTATAGAACAACTTAAGAAATCAATGTTGTAGTTATGGTTAAGATACAGTATGCTTCAGATTTGCATTTGGAGTTCATGGAGAACACTCTCTATCTGGAGGCTCATCCTCTTCAGCCGGTTGCTGACATCCTGGTGTTAGCTGGAGATACTGGCTATTTAGGTGATGAAGGCTTTGTCAAGCATCCATTCTGGGATTGGGCTTCAGAGAATTTCAAGCAAGTAATAGTAATACCAGGTAATCATGAGTTTTATTTGGGTTATGACTTGGGGCAACTCCATGATGGATGGTGCATGGAAATTCGGCACAATATCAAATGCTATTATAATACAGTAATACATCTTTCGGATGACACAGAACTCATCGTTTCCACACTATGGGGATATATAGAGCCGCAGGATGCTTTTTCAACCGAGCGCAGAGTTAATGATTTCTATCGTATAAAGAATTGTGGCGTTGTGATAAACAGTGAACGGTTTAATAAAGAGCATGCTAAGTGCCGTGCTTTCATCGAAAAGGCTGTTAGTGAGAGCCAGGCAAAGCATATTGTTGTGGCAACGCATCATGTTCCTTCATTTGAACTGGTGTCTCCGGATTTTAAGAGAAGTCCGATAAACGGTGCTTTCACAGCAGAGCTGGGGAACTTCATTGCTTATAGCCGAATAGACTATTGGATTTATGGTCATTCTCATCGTAACATAGACAGGATAATAGGAAATACTCAATGTGTTTCGAATCAGCTTGGGTATGTGAGTCATGGAGAATCTGAGTCTTTTAATTCGATGAAATGTATTTATCTCAAAGAATCGTCCGTCTGACGTTCGATTTTATTTTTCATCATAAACTTTACGCTTGCGCTGAGACCTTAGATGGTGGGGGGATTGGAAAATGACACTGACCCTTAATGACACCTGCGGAAATAAATAAACCGCTCCACCTATTTATATATATAGGAGGAGCGGTTGTAATAGATAAAATCTTCTCAAAAACTAATCACATGCAGATTTCATTTCTGGTTTCGTCTTGTTTCTCATTCTGCTTTCCTGCTGCTACATGCAGCTGGAAACACCAAGCGATGTGGCTATTGCGGTGAGAATGCTGATAGCAATCTGAATCACCATTTTCCAGGTATCCTTTTTCATCATCTTCTACTTTGAAGGGTTAAACGATAGGGTTGAGTTTCACGGATGGGGGGATCTGCTTTTACAGATCCACGTCCGTGTTGCTGCCACCGCCCTCGCTGGTACCTGGGGCGGTATTGCCGCCGCTGGTTCCCTGGTCACCGGTAGTTCCGCTACCTTCAGTTCCGGTAGTTCCGCTGCCGCCAGCGTTGCTGCCGCCGCCCTGGGTTCCACCGCCAGTGGTTCCGTCGCCATCGCCACCACCATCAGGAGTAACTGGCACGTTGAGGTCCACGTTGGTCTTGCCCTCCTTGATCGCCTTGATCACGGCAGCCTGAGCGCTGCGGCTTGCCACGAGGTTGAATTCTGCGTCGTCGAGCAGGTTCTTGAACTGCTGGCCTGGGTCCCACTGAACCTTCACGTTGGTGATGTTCTGCGCCGTAAACTTGTCGGCAGTCTCTGCACCCTTGGAGCCGAGCAGGAGAGAGAAGTCGCCCAGATCGCCCAGTCGGATCTTCTTGCCCTCGAGCAGCATCTCTCTCATGCAGTCCACTGCCATGTAGAGGATGGCGCTGATGTCAGCTCTTGAATACACGCTGCCGTGAGAAGTGATGTGCTTGGCAAACTTCTCGATGGTCATCACATCGGTGTACTGCGAGATGGCGAATGCATTCTGCTTCTCGGTCTTCACCAGGTCGGTGTCCTTCTTGTCCGGCTCCTTGCCGTCCTTCTTAGCCTGGTTGATACGTGACTTAGCCTGGTTGATCTCAAGGAGGTTTGCGTTCACGCTGCGCATTACGATGCTGTAGTTAATCATACTCTGTTCTGTGTTTAAGAGTTCACTGAATCACAACTACCCGGAAAGCCCTCGTTTCTGCCCGATTTTGGGGTCTTAATAGATGACCGGCGCCTGCCATCATTTAAGCCCCGCTCCGGTCTTCATAGATGACCGGTTTTCGGCACAATAGGCTGTTCCTTCGATTGCCGGTGCAAAGATACAAAATTTCAAAGGCGAAAGCAAGTTTTTGTCGAAATAAGATGGTAAAAATTGCATAAGTGCTTGATATGTAGTATTTTAAGCAAATACTATTTTTGCACATTTCTTGCAGCAGCAACTTGATGCGCTTCTGCTCAATGTTATGCGGAAGACAAACCAAGGTGTCATTAAGGGTCAGTGTCATTAAGGGTCATTAAGAAAAATGGGAAATGTCATTAAGAGCTATAGTATAATATAAATATTTTTTATATTATACTATAGGGGGATTTTGCGCCCCGAAAACCTTAATGACCCTTAATGACACTGACCCTTAATGACACGATAGAGGATTTTGATTTGTTTCTTAAGGTGAAATGTTGTGTTGGTATAATGTATTGATAAACAATAAGATATAGTCTGTTTATGAAAGGTGCTCTTTCTAAGGGTTGTATCTTTAAAAGCTACAGGTTCTCTTCTTGTTTTCCATGTTCTCCCTCCATCCTTTGTCTTTATATTGAATAAAATTGTTATGTTATTTCTGAATTTTCCTTGTTTCTCAAGCAGGAAAACCTCATTTTCCATCTTATTTTGGCCGTTCTGAGGGGGTGAAAATTGCCTTTTGAGCCTCATTTTTGCCCTCAAAACTACTTTTCCGTTAAATAACGTGATAAAATTTGGTGGTTAGCCTGCTTTTTTATAACTTTGCTTTTACGAATGCTGAGAGGCAAGCCCCCTTTGCACGAACTTAAATAAAATTTCAATTGTTTAAATGATAATGTGTATGTGTAACAGATTGATACTCAATGTTTTAGGGGGGGGGTAATTTTGGCTCGTCAAAATTAGCCTCAAATCATCGTGTATTTATAAAAGGACGAATAGCAGCGTGGATTCAGGCGCTGGTATTCGTCCTTTTTGCGTTTTCATTTTCCGCCTGTTCGAGCGATGAAAATGCAGAAAATCCGAAGGAAATCGACTACAAAACCCAAATTTCAGCCCACGAATGGGCGATTTCCGAGGCTTATCAGCGTGTTGGAAACCTTACTTTAGATGTAGATGCGGGGGCTGTCTATTGCCAGTTCACCGCCGATAGCGTATATTTCAACGTGGAGAAAACGGTAACAGAGATTGATGAGGAGGGCAAAATCCTGCACACCTCTACCCAGCTTTCTCCCTGCGGAAACTATGCCTATACCATCAAGAATGATCAGATAACCATCGACGATCAGACATTCAAAATGACCAGCAAAGACCAGTCCATCCTTCTCGAAAACGAGAAGTGGAGACTCGTGCTTATCGATAAATAACTGGGTCTTTATATATAAATAATGTGTAATATCCAATAAACAAAGATAAAATGGCTAAGAAACAAGATACCATCAGCATTGGTTTTGAAGAGAAAATATGGAAGGCTGCCGACATTTTGCGAGGCAGTCTCGATGCATCTCAGTACAAGGGCGTGGTGCTCGGACTCATCTTTCTGAAATACATCAGCGACCGCTTCGACCAGAAGTTCCAGGAGCTGCAGGGCGACGAATACGCCGACCCGGAAGATAAGGACGAATACACTGCCGAGAACATCTTCTACGTGCCTGCTGAGGCTCGATGGAGCAAGATTAGTGCTGCTGCCCACACACCGCAAATAGGCGTGGTGATAGATGAAGCGCTCATCGCTATTGAGCGTGAGAACGATAGATTGAAGAATGTTCTGCCCGGCAATTTTGCCCGACCTGAACTGCCTAAAAATAAATTAGGTGAAGTGGTAGATCTCTTTACCAATATAGAAATGCATGATGCTGGCGAGGAGAAAGACCTCTTGGGCAGAGCCTATGAATATTGCTTGCAGAAGTTTGCCTCTCAGGAGGGAAAGAACGCTGGTGAGTTCTATACGCCTTCCTGCATTGTCCGCACACTGGTGGAGATACTGGAACCTTACGAGGGTAGAGTCTTTGACCCTTGCTGCGGTTCGGGCGGTATGTTTGTGCAGAGTGCCAAGTTTATAGATCGCCACAAGGGAAACCTGCGTAAAATCAGTATCTACGGACAGGAATCGAACCCTGATACTTGGAAGATTGCACAAATGAACCTTGCCATCCATGGTTTGGAAGCGAATCTGGGTAGAGTATATGCAGACAGTTTCTTAGATGACCAGCACCCTACGCTGAAGGCAGATTATATTCTTGCCAATCCTCCTTTCAATCTCAGCGACTGGGGACAGAGTGCGCTTCAGGAAGATGTGCGCTGGCAGTATGGTTTGCCACCAGCTGGCAACGCCAACTTTGCGTGGATGCAGCACATGATTCACCATCTGGCACCTAACGGAAAGATAGGTTTGGTCCTGGCGAATGGTGCGCTTTCGAGTCAGAGTGGCGGCGAGGGACAGATTCGCCAAGCCATCATCGAAGCCGACCTGGTAGAGGGAATCGTGGCTTTGCCTTCGCAGCTGTTCTACAGTACGGGTATTCCTGTAAGTCTTTGGTTTATCAGCCGCAACAAGGCGCAGAAGGGCAAGACCGTGTTTATCGACGCCCGCAACTTGGGCACGATGGTTACTCGCAAGCTTCGTGAGCTGATGCCTGATACGGACATCAAGAAGATTACCGACACCTTCCATGCTTTCCAGCAGGGAACCTTGGAGGATGAAAAGGGTTTCTGTGCCGTATGCACCACCGAGCAGATTGCTGCTCAGGACTTCATCCTGACTCCTGGCAGATACGTAGGAATCGCTGAAGATGAAGGCGACGGAGTGCCTTTCGAGGAGAAAATGACGAATCTCACCGGAGAGCTGAAGCAGCTGTTTGAGGAAAGCAAGAAGCAGGAAGAGGAGATCAGATTGCAGTTGAAGAAAATTGGATGGGAGGTGTAAAGTATGGAGTGGAAAGAAGTTACTCTTGGAGATTTTATGCAATGCAATCCCAAAAGAACGATTAAGAAGGGGCAGAAGGCACGAAAAATCACAATGGATTTGCTTATTCCTCATTCTAAGACAATTAGAAATTGGAATTATGAACCTTATAGTGGTGGAGCAAAATTTCAAAATGGAGACACAATAATGGCTCGTATTACACCATGTTTGGAAAATGGTAAGCATGCTTTTGTCTCTATACTTGATGAAGGAGAAATTGCATATGGATCTACAGAATATTTTGTATTTTGTGGAAAGGAAAAGGTTAGTGATAATGATTTCGTTTACTATCTAACCAAAACGCCTTTATTCCGTGATACTGCAATAAAATCAATGGTTGGTTCTTCGGGAAGACAAAGAGCGCAAATGGATGTTTTAGAGAATTTGAAGATGTTTGTTCCTAAGGACATTTCCGACCAGCGCCGCATTGCTTCCATCCTTTCTTCTCTCGACCGGAAGATAGAGTTGAACAACAAGATCAATGCTGATTTGGAGGAGATGGCGCAGGCTATTTTCAAGAATTGGTTCGTTGACTTTGAGCCTTTCAAGGATGGTAAGTTCGTGGATAGTGAATTGGGAATGATTCCGGAAGGATGGAAAGTAGGTAGGCTAACAGAGATTGCTTCTTATATGAATGGTCTCGCTATGCAGAAATACCCTCCTGAAAACAACGAAGACTCATTACCTGTTCTTAAAATAAAAGAATTAGGTCAAGGGTTCTGTGGAACTGACAGCGACAGATGTTCTTGTAGCATAAAAGATGAATGTAAGATTCATAATGGGGATGTGATTTTTTCATGGTCGGGAACGCTTTTGGTTGATGTTTGGTGTGGTGGAGATTGTGGCTTAAATCAACACCTATTCAAGGTTACTTCGAAAGATTATCCAAAATGGTTTTACTATTATTGGACGAAACATCATCTGCAAGAGTTTATTCATATCGCTAAAGATAAGGCGGTTACAATGGGACACATCAAGAGAGGTCATTTAGAAGAGGCTATGGTTGCTATTCCTGATAATGATTCAATGGAAAAGGCACATGAACTATTTGAGCCTATTCTGAGCAAGATGATTTCGTTAAGATTGGAGAACTCCCGCCTCTCCCTTCTCCGTGACACCCTTCTCCCTCGCTTAATGTCAGGCGAGCTGGAAGTCCCGGAATAAGAAGAGCAACGAAAGAAAATAACGAGAAAGAAAATATAAAATATTAACATTATGGCAGACGACAAGAAATTCACCGAAGACGCATACGAGCAAACGCTCATTGCCCTGTTCCGCGACGAACTCGGCTATGCGTACGAATGTGGCTACGACGTGGAGCGCGACTACAAGGAGCCTTTCTATCGTGCCGATTTGGTCGCCTCGATGCGACGGCTTAATCCTGAACTGCCAGCCGATGCAATGGATGAAGGAATCAAGCAAATCACCAACATCAGCATCGGTACTTTAGAACAGAACAACGAGCAGTTTACACTCTGGATGCAAAACGGTCTGGAGGTGGGATTCCTGGAAGATGGCGAAGAACGTACAGCCCTGATGAAGCTCATCGACTTCGACCATCCTGAAAGGAATCTCTTCAAGGTGGTGAACCAGTGGCGGGTAGAAGAGTATAAGAACAAGCGCTGCGATATGGTGGTGATGGTCAACGGATTGCCCCTCGTGGTGGTGGAGCTGAAAAGCGCCATCTCCGAAGACGCAACCGTAGAAGATGCCTACAAGCAGATCAGAAACTATCAGCAGGACGTTCCGAGTCTCTTCAGCTACAACGCCTTCAACGTAGTCAGCGACATGAGCGAGACACGTGCCGGAACCATCACAGCAAACTTTGACCGCTACATGGAATGGAAGACCATAGACGGCTCATACGAGTCAACCCTCTTTGCCGACTATCGCACCTTCTTCCTCGGCATGTTCCAGCAGCAGCGACTGCTCGACATTCTGCAGAACTTCATCTGCTTCGACAAGAACCAGGGCAAATACGCCAAGATTCTTACCGCCTACCACCAGTACTACGCCGTGGGCAAAGCCCTGCAGCGCACCCGTACGGCAGTGGAAGGCAACGGAAAAATCGGCGTATTCTGGCACACGCAGGGTTCGGGCAAGAGCCTCTCCATGGTGTTCTACGCCCACCAGCTGGTGCAGCGGCTGCCCGAAGTAACCATCGTGGTGGTAACCGACCGCAAGGACCTCGACAACCAGCTCTTCGGTCAGTTCTGCCGCTGTCAGGACTTCCTTCGTCAGGAACCTCAGAACGCCCAGAGCCGTGAAGACCTGGGCAATCTGCTCCGTAACCGAAAGAGTGGGGGAATCATCTTCACCACCATTCAGAAGTTTGAAGAAGGCGATTCGGCACTCTCCACCCGCCGCAACATCATCGTGATGACCGATGAGGCGCACCGCTCGCAATACGGCGAAGAGCACTGGGACAACAAGAGCCTGACGATGAAGAAGGGATTCAGCCAGAAGATGAGAGAAGCCCTGCCAGGCGCCTCATTTATCGGCTTCACCGGAACGCCTATCAGCGACCGCGACAGAGACACGGAGGAAGTGTTCGGCAACTACATCGACGTTTACGACATGAGTCAGGCAGTGGATGATGGAGCTACCCGTCCGGTCTATTACGAGAGCCGTGTGGTGAATCTGAACCTCGACGAAGACACGATGAAGCTGCTGAACGATGAGTTCGACAACCTAGCCGATGAGGGAGCCACCGAGGAGCAGATCAGGCAGGCGAAGCAGGAGCACAGTCGGCTGGAAGTGCTCTTGGGTGAAGACGCCACCATCGACACGCTGGTAAAGGACATCATCCAGCACTACGAGCAGAACCGTGCGCAGGAACTCACCGGCAAGGCTATGATCGTGGCGCTGACCCGAAGCATCGCCATCAAAATCTACCGCAAGATGCTGGAACTTCGCCCCGAGTGGACGGAGAAGGTAAAGGTAGTGATGAGCGGTTCGAACCAGGACCCCGAAGACTGGCAGCCGATTATCGGCAACGAAGCCTACAGGAAGGAACTGGCAAGAAAATTCAAGGACAACGACGATGAGATGAAAATCGCCATCGTAAGAGATATGTGGCTCACGGGCTTCGATGTTCCGTCGCTCGCCACCATGTACGTATATAAGCCGATGAGCGGTCATAACCTGATGCAGGCAATAGCCCGTGTAAACCGTGTGTTCCCGGGCAAGGAAGGCGGACTGATAGTGGATTACGTAGGCATTGCGCAGGCGCTGAAGAGTGCCATGCAGCAGTACACCAACCGTGACCGCCGCCGCTTTGGAGACCCCGACATCGCCAAGACCGCCCTGGTGAAATGGAAGGAAGAGATGGAAATCTGCCGAGACCAGCTTCATGGTTTCGACTATTCCGGCTTCTTCGAACAGGACAACTCGAAGCGGGCACTCGCCATTACGAGCGGAGCCAACTTCCTGAGTTCTCCAGCCATGGTTCAGCGCAAGAAGAATTTCATGGAGCACAGCAATCTGCTTCACAACGCCACCACGCTCTGCCGTTCGCTTCTGGATGAGCAGCAGAAGGCAGAGGTGTGCTATATGGATGCGTTGCGCGTGATGATGCTCAAACTCTCGCAGAAGGGCAAGATCAGCCGCCATGAAATCAACGAGCGCATCGGTGAGCTGCTCCGTCAGAGTGTGAAGACCGACGGAGTAATCAATCTCTTCGGCGACCGCCAGATAGAGTTCTCGCTCTTCGACGACGCCTTCATCCAGGAGGTGAAGAACATGAAGGAGCGCAACCTGGCGGTGGAACTGCTCACCAAACTGATGAAAGAAAAAATCAAGCAGCAGCAGAAGACCAACGTGGTTCAGAGCGACCTCTTCTCCGACATGCTCAGCCAGAGTCTCTCCAACTATCTGAAGGGCTTGCTCACCAACGAGGAAGTGATAGAGGAACTGTTGAAGATGGCTCAGCAGATGAAGCAGGCAGAGGAAGAGGGCAACGACCTGGGACTTTCGCCCGAGGAGAAGGCATTCTATGATGCGCTCTCCACGCCGGAAGGTGTGCGGCAGGCTTACTCCGACGAGGAGTTTGTGGCGCTGACCCGGGAACTGACGGAAGTCTTGCACCGCAACCGCACCATCGACTGGAACCGGAAGGAATCAGCCAGGGCGAAGATGCGAGTGATGGTGAAGCGACTGCTCAAGAAATACAAGTATCCGCCTGAGGGTGCAAAGAAGGCGCTGGAAACCGTGATGCGCCAATGCGACCACTGGGCGGACGAAGAAGAAAACGTAGTATAAACCCTTTAAAATTTGAAGTAAGAAACAGATAGTAAAAAGATAATAATCATAATACGATAGACGCTGATTATCTGACACTTCTACGGTATTCAGAACCTGCAAATTCAGAAATTCGGTAAGAAGACGGTGACAGCAAGGCGTCCACTCCTCTACGGCGTGGGCTGTACTTGTTTGTACCTTGCCGAAGGTTCTTGCAGGTACCTAAATACTGGTGCTTACAGGGAACACCCACGCCGCTTTTTTTACAACTATAATTTCAAACCTATAAAATCATGGACGACGAACAAGAAGTGCACTTGAAAAAGCTGGAAGGTCTAGTTACCCGCTTCAATGTTTGCTTCCGCCTTTTAGGAAAAGAAGAAGACGAAAACAACAATGAGGAATTGATAGCTGCTTGGAAGCTGATCTTACGTAATCATGTAAGAAAGATTTTCGATTTACTAAAATCACTAAAGAGAGAAATAGCATGGTCTTTGCTGGATGATAAGAAGGAGAGATTCTATCAGATTAAAGTAGAATTAGAACCTACGCTTACCTCCTATAAGGATTATGAAGGCGAAGAAATGCGCAAAATGGTGAATGACATCATCCTTTTGACTGATGAGGGATTTCATGGTTTCAGACAGTCATTTGTCAATGAAACCTATTGCGAAGACCTTTTCCAGAAGGAAATTGATAGATACCGCAAGGAGAATGAAAATCGACTGGAGCGTATTTACAAGCAGGACAGCCAGGATGAGGCTTTCTTCTTTCCGGATGAAACCCAACTTAAAAACCATATGTTATATAACCGAAAAGAGAAACTTTTCAATTCTCAGTTCGGTGTAGTTTTTCACAATAACGGCAGGGACATTAAGATGACTGTGGGTTTTATTCTTGGAAAGAAGGAACAGACTTACGATAATATCAACGATTTTCTGGATAAGTATGTTTCTTACCAGATAGCCCAGGAGCATTGCGAAATCAAGAAGGAAAACATCTTCCAGAACATGGTTTTTAAGGAGAATGTGGATGTAGATAAGCTGATGCTTAAACTTAAAGACTTAATCGAAGACAATACCCTCAGTGCACAGAAACATTGGTTTATCGTCTATAAGGTTTTCTTGAGCAAGAATTGGCTGAAGAAGTCAACCCAGCGCCTTTTCGTTGACCAGATTAATTCTGCTTTCAGCACTTTATTAAAATGTTCTACGGACGATTTTCATGAGATAAATGGTTATTTCAAGCATAATGATTTCACGGAATGGACGCTTGCTGACTGTGCTGCGCCTTCATGTTGCGAGGCTTATAGAGAGATTGCGGATAAGCTGGACTTAGAATTTCAAGAGTCTAAGTACGCCAAGCCTAGAACCTTCATCAATGCCAGAAAGATAGAAAAGTTCAGATAGTATCCCCCAAAGGTATCCCCTAAAAAAGCAAAGTATATCCCCCACATCCCCCAAACGGATTCGTGGGGGATTTTTTTTATCCTTTTGTTTGGAAAACTCACTACTTTTGCAGCGTCGAAGAAACAAGACAACGCCGAAATGGTTTGGTGATCTTGAAACAACTTCCGACTACTTTATAATATGAATACTCAGATTATGAGAGTGGTGAAGCAGGGCGAGGCTTTCGCCGTGCAGAGCCAGAAGAGCGAGAACGGCCAGATGATGAAGTGCAACATCGTGTTGCAGGAGATGGGCGGCAAGTACGAGAACCAATACGCTGCCGCCATGCTGGGCAATATGGCGCAGTGCAAGTTTGCTCCAGGGGCACTGGTAGCGGTTACGCTCCGATTCGCAGCTCATGAGTATAATGGGCAGGTTTACCAGGATGTCCTCGTTACGGATATTGAAAAGGTAAAAGGGTAAAAAAGTAAAAAGGGGCAAAAGCTTTTAATTATTAACTGAGTTGGGACTGCGGAGGATCTTCCATGGTAAAGCGCGCAAAAATCCACACGTTTCTTCTCGCAAATCAATTCAGAATATGAAGAAAAAGGTAAACAATCAGCAGGTAAATAATCAGCAGGTTAACGCCCAGCACATGCAGCTGGGTGGTATGGCTTTCTATGACGAGAGCAAGTGTTTCCTCTTTGCGCCTAATGAACATGGGGCAGGAGAGAAGGTGCAGGGATTCCGTTCGCAGGGCGTTGCCCAGCAGCTTTCGGATGGTACTTTTGATTTCGTGGTTAAGCCACGAATCCGTTCTCAGTCTGAACTGATCAGAAAGTTGGCGCATGGTCGTGTGAGCAAGACCAAGGATGGAGCCATCCAGCTCACCTTGAAGGTGTTCTGCGATGAGGGAATCAATATCGGCAGCGCTCTGATGAAGGAGGCGGAAGAGGCTGCGGATGCAGTAGTTGATTATCAGTTGAAGCGATAGAAGATAGATGAGTTGCTATTTAATAAGGGTGGAGAACGGGCACAAGGTTGCCCGCTCCATCACCTCGCAAGAGGAATACAAGTTGATTCGTGGAAGCTACGAGCAGAAGGCAAATCTGCGACTGGCTCGCGAAGGAAACGATGGGGCGAAGCGAAGACTGGTGCAGTTTAATTATTCCGGACATTATCCGCAGGGCGTGGTGAAGGGAACGAAGCTACCAAGCCGGGCTTTCGGCTTCGACCTGGACGATAAGCAGGACTTTGAGAAGGCGGCAAAGCTGATGCTGAAGGATCCTGATAAGTATGGTCTGCTGATGCTGGAACGCAGCGCACGACAAGGTGGTCATGCGGTTTGCAAGCGAGAGATGGGCAAGACGATTCTGGAGAACCAGGTAAGAATTGCCAAGATGCTGGAGTGCGAGATGGATACTTCGGCTCACGATATTAATCGTGTCTATTTCACGACTTCGGCTGATGCAGAAGACTTGCTCTATCTTTCGCCTGAGCTCTTCAAGGATAGTTATGAGGAGGCTGCCGTGGCTGCTGAAGGCAAGGTGTTGGAAGAGCGTGAGAAGTATGGGCAGGAGGAACTTCCTCCTGGAGCGCACAAGGCGAATAAGCATTATAAGCCTTGGTTGGAGAATGAGGAAGAGAAGGCTTTGGATTCTCAGAAAAATCTTGAAAATCAGGAGAATCCTTCAAAGGTTCATGTCTCTCAAAATCCTCTGAATTCTTCTCAGAATCAGGCTCAGCCTGCTTCTGCTTCACCATCCTCTGCTTCGACTCCTACTTCTTCATCACAATCCAGCAATGATTACCTCGGAATCCCGTATTCTGAAATTATCTCGAAATGGTGGCAGATGTATAATGACGGTCATGAGCCAGTTCGCTCCAACCGCAACACGTTGACCTTCGAGCTTGCCGTTAACCTTCGCCACATCTGTGGCTTCGACCGCAGCCTGATGGCTCAGATCATCCCCTGCTACGATGGTTTTCCTGAGCAGGAGAAGATGGCTTGCATCAACTCGGCACTGAGCGAGAAGATTACCCAAATGCCTAAGCGACTGAAAGATGTGCTTGCTGCCATCCGACAGGAGAGAATGAAGCTGGGGGCAGGAAAGGGCGGAAGTTCCGAAGGCAGCGATGCGCTGGTGAATGCGCTGGACGAGGCTAATGCCCAGGACGATCTGTTCTATTACAACGCTTTGCCGAGAATGCCGCTGGGCGTAAGGGATTCGCTCGATGCGGTGGGACCAGCCCTGGCAATGCCCGTGATTACCGCCATCTGTCCTGCCATCGGAATGCTGGCTACTGGCGTAAAGGTGGCTGTGCACGGCAAGATGAACTCGCTGAACCTCATCTCCTACATCGCCGGTGACTTCGCCTCTGGTAAGGGAAGCATTGACCCCGTGATTGATGCTTGGACTTCGGAGATAAAAGATATGGATAAAATGTATCAGCAGAAGGAGGATGAATGGAGAGCCAAGAAGCGTGCGGCGAAGAACAAGAAGGAGCAGCCGGAAGAGCCGAAACTGCCTGTAAGATGTCTGACGTTGAACAATACCGTGGCAAATCTTGCAGAACGTCTAGCCAATACCGAAGGCAAGCATGCCTTCTCGTTTACCCCGGAAGCCGACACCGTGGCGCAGAAATGGAAATCGGCAATGAGCGACTTCTCCGTAATGCTCCGACAGGCGTATGATGGTACGAGTTACGAGCGTGAGGCTAGAAGTGCAGAAGCCGTGAATGTCCATATTGACAGACTGTTATGGAATGTAGTGATGTGTGGAACGCCTGATGCGCTTTACCGTGTGGTGAACAATTATACGGATGGTTTTCAGAGCCGTATTACCGTGGCAAGAACCCCGGACAATACGTTTACTCCGCTTACGGATAATCTGTATGTGCTTACCGATCGCCAGCGCAACCGCATCATCCAAGTTGCCCATCTGCTGCCTCTGATGGAAGGCGACGTGGTGCTTCCTAAGCTGGAAGCCAAGGGTAGGGAGTGGCTGGAACAGATTCGCCTGGAGACCATGAAGAATGATGACAAGGTGAAAGCCCGTCAGCGTTTTCGTATCTGTCCTACTACGATGAGAATGATGACCTGCATCCTGCTCTGCAAGGTGGCAGAGACGTTGATTCAGAAGCACGGTTTCCAGGGAGCGGAAAAGCAGTTGAAGCAGAATCCGCTATTATGGAAGGAAATGATTGTCAAGATGCAGACGCCTACCATGCTCGCTGTGTTCAATGTTCTTGCAGATTACCAGTTGGACAATGCACTCTATTTCTTCCGTAGTCGTATCGAGGATGCTTTCTCTTCGAGGGACTATTGCGGACAGTCGGTTTACGACCGTTCTCGTAGAGGTAGAAACGATTCCATCTTCGAGCGTCTGGATGTGACCTTCTCCTTCGATCAGGCTCAGCAACAGAGCATTTCCGTGAAAGGGGCAGGTGCTACTCACGAGTCAGTGAAGCAGATGCTGAAGAACTGGAAGCAGCAGGGCTTGATAAGCGTTTTGCCTGACAAACGTTATCAGAAAGCGTCACCTACCGTTTAAAGGGTCATTAAGGGTCAGTGTCATTAAGGGTCATTAAGGTTTCGCAATACTTCGAATTTCTTAATGACTCGAACATGCCCCCCGGGATACAATTATCAATTGTAAATTATAAATTAAAAACATCATGAATATTACTATATTTCGCCGTCGCTTCACCCCATGGGGTGTAGATGGCACATTGGCTATTAACGGAGTTTTTTTCACAGGTACCGTAGAACATCCTAAGAAATTCCTGTCTGCGGGTCGTTACAAGATTGCACCTGTACCTATCAGGTTACAGAAGAAAATTGTGGTAGAGGTCACGGAGACTGAAGAGGAAAAGGAGGAGAATAAGGCAAAGGGTGTGAAGAATGAGAAGAAGTTTAAGACAGAGATTGAAGAGGAGGTTAGAACCATGCCTACAATTCTGGAGACGAAAGCCCGAGTTCCTAAGAAGCCGGTGCTTCGCAAGCCCTATATCACGCCAGGGTTTGGACCATTAGCCCTGAAATATAAAGGCATCGTGATAGGTAAGTCGTTGAAGACGGGACTTGTGGCTTACGACGAGGAGAAGTTCCAGGAGTTTTGCGATATGATCAGCGATGCTTTGCAGAAAAAGGAGAAAGTTACGCTGGTTATCAAGGACTGGGGGAAAGACGATATTCCTAAAGAGTATATGGTTGTTCTTCCAACTAATACACCTGCAACTAATACACCTGCAACTAATACTCCTGCGAACTATATTCTTGTAAATAAAAATCATAAATAAAATACTATTATGCGCAAGATCCAGGAAATCATCATTCATTGTAGTGCGACCCGAGAAGGTTGCGACTACACCGTAGCCGACATCGACCGTTGGCATCGTGAGCGTGGCTTTTTCTGCATCGGTTATCATTTCGTGATTTACCGTGACGGAAGCATCCACGTGGGCAGATCAGTAGAAGAGGTGGGTGCCCACTGCAAGGGGCACAACACCGTGAGCATCGGAGTATGCTACATTGGCGGCCTATCCCATGATGGCAAGCCGAAGGATACCCGAACACCACAGCAGAAGGCGGCGCTGAAAGCGCTTATAGAACAGCTGAAGGAGGAATATCCCGAGGCAACGGTTCATGGACATAATGAATTCTCAAACAAGGCTTGCCCTTGCTTTGATGTGAAGGAGGAATTTGGCTAACAGATAGGGAACGCACTGCGTTCCCTATTTTTGTTATCTATTATTTGCTGATGTAACATGTGGATGTTGCTGATAGTATAGCTTTCTCTTGAATTTTTGGTGAAATGATATGCTAAATAATAATAAAATTGCAGCAAAGCAAGTCTGTTTCTCAAAATTTTCTATTACCTTTGCTAAACGCATAAAATAGATAAACGATGAAAGATATAAATCGAATAAAAGTCGTGTTGGTTATCAATATGCAACCACTGATTTGTGTTATCTAAAAAACTAAGGATTATGGCAAAGATAAAAGTTGAAAATACAGAAATATCTGTTGTTATTGTTCAAAATGAGGATTATATCTCTTTGACCGATATGGCACATAGCCAAATGCAAGAGCATATTATATTTAGATGGATGAGCCTCAAAAGTACAATAGAATATCTCGGTGAATGGGAAAAGCTATATAATCCGAATTTTAATTGTACCGAATTCGATACAATTAGAAATGCAGCAGGAAGCAACAACTTCGTGCTTTCTGTAAAGGCATGGATTCAAAGAACAGGTGCAATAGGCATCATGGCAAAAGCTGGTCGATATGGTGGAACTTATGCTCATCGAGACATTGCGTACCACTTCGGAATGTGGATTAGTCCTCGTTTCCAACTTTTGTTGGTAAAAGAGTATCAACGTCTTAAAGCTGATGAGCAGAAACAATTGGCATGGTCTGCCAAGCGGGAACTATCTAAGATAAACTATCGCATTCACACGGATGCTATCAAAGTAAATCTCATTCCTGCGGAGGTGACACGTGAGCAAGCTGCTATGAAATATGCTGATGAAGCGGATGTACTCAACATCGCCATGTTCGGTATGACTGCGAAACAATGGCGTGAGCATAATCCCGACAAGAAAGGAAACATTCGTGACTATGCCAGTATCAATGAGCTTATCTGTCTCTCAAATATGGAGAATCTCAATGCAGTGTTTATCAATGACGGCATGGCGCAGTCTGAACGACTAATCAAGCTCAATCAGATAGCCATCCAGCAGATGAGAATCCTTGAAGATACAGGCGGAAGAAACTTATTAAAATAAAGATGAATATGGTGCAGAAGAAATACTCAGACGCAACACGTGATAAACAGATAGGGAACGCATTGCGTTCCCTATTTTTCGTTTCTATTACTTTCCGATGCAGAAGTGCTTGAAGATATTGTTCAGCGTTTCCTGGCTGCTGATCTGGCCGCCGGTGATCTCGCCCAGCTCCTCCAGTACCATTTTCAAATCCTCGGCGATGATGTCGCCGCTCATTCCCATTTCCATTGACTCCAATACTCGGGAGAGGGAATCCTGGGCACGGAGAAGAGCCTCGTAGTGGCGGGCACTCGTAATGATGACGTCGTTCTCGGTAATCTCCGGAATATCAGCGGCTTTTACCAATGCCTGCTCCAGGGATGAAACGTTCTCGCCCGTGCGGGCACTGATAAAGAGTGGGGATTCTGCTTCACTTGAATCTGAACAGCAGGAATGAGTAAACTTATCGAACGCAAGCTTTTCATCCTCCAGCTTATCCATCTTATTGAATACCACCAGCAGCTTCTTGCCCTGGTTCTTCTGCTTCATCTCCTCGATTTCTGAGACCGATGGCTGCTCGTCCAATAGCCAGATTACAATCTTCGCCTCTTCCATCTTCTGGAAGGTGCGCTCTATTCCGATGTTCTCTACCACATCATCCGTCTTGCGGATTCCTGCCGTATCTATGAAGCGGAAGGTGATTCCGTCGATGAGGGTGGTGTCTTCGATTACGTCTCGGGTGGTTCCGTGAATGTCGCTCACGATGGCTTTTTCCTCGTGGAGCAGACGGTTGAGTAGGGTGCTCTTGCCCACATTCGTCTTGCCTACGATGGCTACGGCTACTCCCTGCTTCAGGGCGTTGCCGGTCTCGAAGGAGTGGGCGAGGGTGGTAATCTTATGATTGATTTCTTCGGCTAGTGCCTGGAGATCACTGCGGTCGGCAAACTCCAGTTCCTCGTGGTCGCTGAAGTCCAGCTCCAACTCCAGGAGCGAAGTCATCTTTAATAATTTTTCGCGCAGCAGGGAGAGTTCGTTACTGAAGTGACCCTTCAGTTGGCTAAGCGCCATCTTGTGGGTTGCCTTGTTGGTAGAGGCGATGAGATCGGCTACTGCCTCTGCCTGCGAGAGGTCCATCTTGCCGTTGAGATAGGCACGACGGGTGTATTCGCCGGGTTCTGCCTGGCGACATCCTACCTCCGTAAAGCGATGGAGAACCTGCTGAAGAATGTACCGGCTGCCGTGACAGGAAATTTCGGTGGAATTCTCGCCTGTATAACTGTGGGGTGCACGGAACACGCTCACCAGTACATCATCGATGGTGTTGCCATCCTTATCCTTGATTTCTCCATAATGCAGGGTGTAGGGCTTGGCTTCTTCCAGGGATTTGCCATTTGCAGACTGGAAGATTTTGTCGGTGAGGGTAATGGCGTCGGAGCCGCTGAGTCGGATGATTCCGATTGCACCGCCAGCTGGGGTTGCCAGGGCGCAGATACATTCTTCTTGATTCTTCATTCTTTCTTGTTTATTTTAAAGCTTTTGCCCTTTCAGGGCGACAGGGTTGTTTGCTGTTTTAACCCAGGGTGTTGCCCTGGGCTAGGAGCTTCTGCCCTTTCAGGGCGTATTGCTGCAATGAACTTTTGCCCTTTACCTTTCCCTTCGGCCGGTGACCGTTGGTTCAGGGCGTATTGCTGCAATGAACTAGATTCTATCTAATACAACTTTTATCAAATTGTCGATGGTGCTCTTATAGCCTGTGTTGGCACTGAGGGCACGGCGATTGGCGATGACCATGCAGCAGGTGAGTGCCTTATGGCCTAAGAGGAGAGAAAGACCAGCCAGGGCTGAGCTCTCCATCTCGAAGTTGTTGACACGCAAGCCTTTATACTCGAATGCTTCAATCTTCTGGTTAAGTTCCGGGTCGGCAAGCGGGGCACGGAGCTCTCTGCCCTGAGGACCGTAGAATCCGCCGCAGGCGATGGTGATTCCGCGAACCATATCGTCGCCGGCAATCTGATTGAGCAGTTCCGGGTCGTTGTTCACGCAGTATGGATTGCCAATCTGGTCGTTCCACTTTACCTGGCGCTTGAATTCTGCCTCTGTCTCGAGGTCGCAGATTTCGTTGCGGCGGGCATAGAAGTTGATGAGTCCATCGAAACCGATGCTCTTCTGTGAGGCTACGAAGGTTCCGGCAGGACAGTTGAGCTGCAAGCCGCCGCAGGTTCCTATGCGCACGAGTGTGAGGGTAGTGTGCTCCGGTTTTTCGGTGCGGGTAGCGAAGTCGATGTTCTTCAGCGCATCCAGCTCGTTGACCACGATGTCAATATTATCGCATCCTATACCGGTGCTCTGCACGGTGATTCTCTTGCCCTTATATGTACCGGTGATGGCGTGGAATTCGCGGCTTGCCACCTCGCATTCCTTCTCCTCGAAATGGGATGCTACGAGGGCTACGCGACCTGGGTCGCCTACGAGGATTACTTTATCCGCCACCTGTTCCGGGCGTAAATGGAGGTGGAAGCAACTTCCATCTTCATTGATGATCAATTCTGATTCTGCAAAATATTTGCTCATAATCTTTATGTTTTGATGGTTATAGATATTAAGGAGTTAAAGGAGTTAAGAAGTTAAAGGAGTTAAGACAACAGTCTTTTGGCGTAGTTTTTAATCTACTAGGCATTCGTCTTAACTCCTTAACTTCTTAACTCCTTTCCTTAAACTCCTTCCTTACTTCTGGAGAGGAATCTTCTTGACGCGGCGCTCATGACGGCCACCCTCGAAGGTAGTAGCGAAGAACTCGTCGAGGATAGCCTCGGCGGTCTTGTTGTCGATGAAACGTCCTGGAAGTACCAATACATTGGCGTCATTGTGCTGACGGACGAGATGAGCAATCTCCTTACACCATGCCAAACCGGCACGTACACCCTGATGCTTGTTCAAAGTCATAGCGATTCCCTCGCCACTGCCGCAAATGCCGATACCTGGATAAACCTCGCCGCTCTCAATGCCTTCGCCGAGCGCATGGCCGAAGTCAGGATAGTCAACACTCGCATCGCTGTATGTACCGTAATCCTTTACAGGATAACCCTTCTTCTCCAAATATTCCAATACGAACTGCTTCAATGGAAAACCTGCATGGTCGCATGCAATACCAACTGTCTTTACTTCCATAATACTTTAAGTTTTTAAGTGAAGAAACCGGGGTAAACCCTTATCCTTCACAAGGTTAATATTAAAAGAGTGAAAGGAGTCGGATGCCGGAAATGGAAATCTGCCATCCGGCAAAATCTCCAACTCCAGCTTCCAACTCCTGTTTAGTTTATGCTAATTAAGCCTCAGCCAAGAAAGCCTTTACCTGCTTGTAAACGTTCTCGCCTGTGTAACCGAGCTTCTCATCAAGTACCTTGTAAGGAGCTGAGAAACCGAAGCTCTCCATACCCCAAACCTTACCATTAGCGCCTACAAGACCCTGGAGTGTTACAGGAAGACCGGCAGTCATACCGAAGATCTTAGCGTTCTTTGGCAATACGCTCTCCTGATATTCCTTGCTCTGACCACGGAACAAGCCCTCTGATGGAGCACTTACCACGCGAACCTTGATGCCGTCGGCCCGCAAAGCATCGCAACCAGCCTCCAATGTAGAAACCTCAGAACCGCTAGCTACCAAGATAACGTCTGGATTCTCGTCGCTGCCTGCTACGATGTAAGCACCCTTAGCAGCCTGCTCGTAATCTGTTCCCTCTGGCAACTTGGCAATGCCCTGGCGAGAGAAGATGAGAGCTGTAGGAGTCTCAACATTCTCCATAGCGAGCTTCCAGCAAACTGTAGTCTCGTCAGCATCAGCTGGACGGAATACGCGAACGCTGTCCTTGCCTGCATGGTTCTTCAACTTCTCCATCAAGCGGATCTGTGCCTCCTGCTCAACTGGCTCGTGAGTAGGTCCGTCCTCACCAACGCGGAATGCATCGTGAGTCCAGATAAACTTAACTGGAACCTGCATCAGGGCAGCGAGACGAACAGCTGGCTTCATATAATCAGAGAATACGAAGAATGTACCCATTGCTGCAACCACACCACCGTGGAGCATCATACCGATACACATATCAGCCATTGTCAACTCAGCAACACCTGCCTGGAAGAAAGCACCTGAGAAATCACCACGAACGATGCTCTTGGTCTTCTTCAGGAAGCCATCAGTCTTATCAGAGTTAGAGAGGTCAGCTGAAGCACAGATCATGTTAGGAACCTGTTCTGCCAAAACACCGAGACAAGCAGCAGATGCTGCACGTGTAGCTGAACCAGCCTTCTGCTCAACCTTGCTCCAGTCTACCTTAGGAGCCTTGCCGCTGAACCACTCATCCATCTGAGCAGCCTTCTCTGGGTTAGCCTTGCGCCACTCAGCCTCTGCAGCCTTGCGCTCAGCAACGATCTTCTTCAACTCCTCAGCACGCTTAGCGTAGATCTCCTTTACATCGTCGAAGATAACGAATGCATTCTCAGGATCACCACCGAGGTGCTTGATAGTGTTAACGTAAGCGTCGCCACCGAGAGGAGCACCGTGAGTATTGATGCAAGCCTCGTAGCTTGTGCCGTCTGCGCGGAGAGCACCCTTACCCATTACGGTCTTACCGATGATGAGGGTAGGGCGATCCTGCTCCTTCTGAGCAGCATCGAGAGCCTCACGGATCTGAGCCACGTCGTTACCGTTGATCTTGATGACATTCCAGCCCCAAGCCTTGTACTTCATCTCTGTATCCTCGTTCATTACAACGCCGCACTCTGTAGAGAGCTGGATGTCGTTAGAATCGTAGAACATGATAAGGTTGTTCAAACCGAGGTTGCCGGCGATACGACCTACACCCTGAGAGATTTCCTCCTCTACAGCACCATCAGAAATGTATGCGTAGATCTTGTGCTGCATCATGGTTGAACCCAGACGTGCCTCAAGGAACTTCTCAGCAACAGCTGCACCAGCTGCGAGTGCGTGACCCTGACCGAGAGGACCTGATGAGTTCTCGATACCACGCTGAAGATCGAGCTCTGGGTGACCTGGAGTTACTGAACCCCACTGGCGGAACTGCTTGAGGTCTTCCATTGAGAAGAAACCACGCAAAGCCAAACCTGCATAGAGCATTGGGCTCATGTGACCTGGGTCGAGGAAGAAGCGGTCGCGACCTGTCCATGTTGGATCTGCTGGATCATAAACCAGGTACTCTGCGAAGAGCACGTTGATGAAGTCAGAACCACCCATAGCACCACCTGGGTGACCAGAGTTTGCCTTTTCTACCATTGAAGCAGCCAAGATACGGATATTATCTGCTGCATGATTCATTACTTTAATGTCGTTCATCATACAAATGTATTTAATGTTGTTGTTATTGTTTTTCTGCTGAAACTGATTGCTCATCAGCCTCTTATCGTGAAGAGGACTGATGATATGAGCAATTTACCCTACAAAAGTACTATTTTATTTTCAAAACTACGATAGATTTTGCAGGAATTTTCACTTTCAAGGTGTTTTTCTTCAATTTTGCATCCTTGAATGTTGCTGGCTTCACTACATCCGGGTGCTCGAAATCGTTGAAATCGCTCACCTTCTTGCAGGTCAGGATCTCGCCTGCCACTGTCTTTGGAGCCTTCAGTCCATCGAGGCTGAACACTACCTCCTGAGCCTTGTCGAGGCTTACGTTGGCGAGTGAAACCACTACGGTGCCGTCTGCCTTCTTGGCTGCAGATGTAGAAACCACAGGAATCTTTCTGCCATCCTTGGCGTGATCATCGCCACGGACATCCATAGAATCGCACTTCACGTCCATAGGGAGATAGGTTGCATCCTGGAAGTCCTTGTACATCTTGAACACGTGGTAGGTTGGAGTGAGAACCATATGACCGGTGCCCTTGGTGTCGGTGAGGATCATAGACTGGAGCACGTTCACTACCTGAGCGATGTTTGCCATCTTAATGCGGTCGGCGTGACGGTGGAAGACATTCAATGAGAGGGCAGCCACGAAAGCATCGCGCATGCAGTTCTGCTGATAGAGGTGACCCTTGATGGTTCCTGGTTCCTCGTCCCACCAGGTTCCCCATTCATCTACGAGCAGACCGATCTGCTTCTTAGGGTCAGCCTTGTCCATGATGGCTTCGTGCTTCTTGATCACGTCTTCAATGCCGAGGCATTTGCCCATGGTCCAGTAGTAGTCGTCGTTGCTGAACTTGGTAGCCGAACCCTTGCTTCCGCTCCATCCGGTTACTGTATAATAATGTAGGGAAATTCCGTTGGCACGGTGACCTACACGGTCCATCAGCACCTTGGTCCAGTTGTAATCATAGTCGCTGGCTCCTGATGCAATCTTGTAGAGTTCGTTGCCATCATAGTTGCGGCAATATACGGAGTAACGGCGGAAGAGGTCAGCGTAGTATTCTGGGCGCATGTTTCCACCGCATCCCCAGCTCTCGTTGCCCACTCCGAGGTATTTCACCTTCCATGCCTTGTCGCGTCCGTTCTGTCGGCGGAGCTTTGCCATCGGAGTATCGCCGTCGCTGGTCATGTATTCTACCCATTTAGCCAGTTCCTCTACCGTTCCCGAACCTACGTTACCGCTGATGTAAGGCTCGCAGCCCAGCATCTCGCAGAGATTCAGGAACTCGTGGGTTCCGAAGGAGTTGTCCTCGATGGTTCCTCCCCAGTTGTTGTTCTGCATCTTAGGGCGATTCTCACGCGGACCGATTCCGTCCATCCAGTGGTACTCGTCGGCGAAGCATCCTCCTGGCCATCTCAAAACTGGAACCTTGAGGTCCTTGAGGGCTTGGAGCACGTCGTTGCGGTAACCCTGGGTGTTAGGAATGTTTGACTCCGGACCTACCCAGAGTCCACCATAGATACAGCTACCGAGGTGCTCGGCAAACTGTCCGTAGATTTCACGGTTTATCTTCTGCGTTCCCTGGCTCGCATGGATGGTTCCTGTTACATCCTGAGCCTGGGCTGAGAATGCAACTGCTGAAGAGAGGAGGGCAGCAGCGAAAAGTTTATTCATCATGTTTGTAAGTTTTGTGTTGTTATAAGAATAGGGGTAAATTGAAGTTTAAATTTATTGATAGTACGTTTGTGAGGGTCAATTCCCCCCACAAACGTACTGAAAAAGATGGGATTATTTCTTGTTGGCTACAGCTGCCTGCTCGATGGCAAGACCAGCCTTGTAGGTTTCGATGTACTTGTCGAAACCAGCCACGTCTTCTGCTGTAGGAGCAATTTCCACACCGGTGTTGCCGGCGAATACCTTCTGGTCGAGATAATCAGCCAGGCTCAGCTTCTCAGCATTGTTTACGAGGTAGCCTGCGAGCAGGGCAATACCCCAAGCACCACCTTCGCCTGCTGTCTCCATCACAGAGATAGGGGAGTTGATGGCTGCAGCGAGGATGCGCTGACCTACACCCTTGGTCTTGAACAAACCGCCATGACCGGTGATGCGGTCCACCTGCACCTTCTCGTCCTTGAACAATACATCGTTACCAATCTTCAATACGGCTACTGAAGCGTAGAGGTTGGCGCGCATGAAGTTGGCGAGGTTGAAGTGGTCGTTGGCTGAACGTACGAACATTGGGCGACCCTCAGCCAAACCTGTTACAGGCTCACCTGAGATGTAGTTGTAAGCAATCAGTCCGCCGCAGTCTGCATCGCCCTCGAGAGCGTGGTTGTAGAGCTTGCCGAACACTTCGTTCATATCTACCGGAACGCCGAGCAACTCCTGGTACTGCTTGAACAAGCCAACCCATGCATTGAGGTCGGAAGTACAGTTGTTGCAGTGAACCATGGCAACAGGACTTCCGTCTGGAGTTGTCACCATATCAATGACTTCGTAAGGTTGGCTCAAGGCTTTCTCCAATACAATCATTGAGAAAGAAGAAGTACCTGCACTTACGTTACCGGTGCGCTGACGAACAGCATTGGTAGCTACCATACCCGTACCTGCATCGCCCTCAGGAGGACAGAGAGGAGCACCAGCCTGGAGTGTGCCAGATGGGTCGAGCTTCTTCGCACCTTCCTCGGTCAGAACGCCTGCGTCTTCACCTGCGTTCAAAACCTCTGGGAGAATGTCGAGAATCTTCCAGCCCAGGTTCTTAGGCTCGATGAGCTTGTCGAACTTAGCCACCATCTCAGCATCGTAGTTGTTGGTGTTGGAATCGATAGGGAGCATACCTGAAGCATCGCCTACGCCCAGAACCTTCTTGCCAGTGAGCTGCCAGTGGATGTAGCCGGCGAGCGTGGTGAGGAAGTCAATCTTATTGATGTGCTCCTCGCCGTTGAGGATAGCCTGGTAAACGTGAGAGATGCTCCAACGCAATGGGATGTTGAAGTGGAAGAGCTCTGAAAGCTCGGCTGCTGCCTGGGCAGTGTTGGTGTTGCGCCAGGTGCGGAAAGGAACGAGGATGTTCTCATCCTTGCCGAAAGCCATGTAGCCGTGCATCATCGCAGAAATACCGATGGCAGCCAACTGCTTGATTTCGCAGTCGTACTCAGCCTTCACGTTCTTGCGGAGGTCAGCGTAGCAATCCTGCAGACCTTTCCAGATGGTGTCGATGCTGTAAGTCCACAAGCCATCAACCAACTGGTTTTCCCACTCAAAGCTACCCTGTGCGATAGGGTTGTTGTCGGTGTCAATCAAGACAGCCTTGATTCGGGTAGAGCCAAACTCAATACCGAGAATGGCCTTACCTGATTCTATAATAGTTTTTGCGCTCATTTCTTATAATATTCAATAAAAATTATCTCAATGCCTTGTTGAGCATGTAATAAATCTCGTTGTTGCGGAGCTGCTGCTTGAAGCTGCTGATTGTTGTGTTCTTGTCGATGTTAACGAACTCAATACCCAGAATCTCGCAGAAGTCCTCCCAGTACTCAGCAGTGATATCGTAAGAGAATGCACTGTGGTGAGTACCACCAGCGAGGATCCAAGCACCTGCACCAATCTCGAATGTTGGCTGTGGAACCCAAAGAGCTGAAGCTACAGGGAGCTTAGGCATTGCCTTTGGCTCGATGCACTCTACCTCACTTGCGATGAGACGGAAACGATTGCCGAGGTCAACTACTGTTGCTTTAACACCCTTACCTGTCTTAGATGTGAACACGAGGCGAGCTGTCTGCTGCTTGCGGATACCGATGCCGAGGAAGTGAACCTCGAGCTTTGGCTTGTCTGAAGCGATCAATGGGCAAACCTCGAGCATGTGGCTCTGGAGGCTTGATGTGCGGTCCTCAGCGAAGTTCAGTGTGTAGTCCTCGAGGAATGAGCAACCCTTCTCCAAGCCCTGGTTCATAACCCAGAGTGTGCGGTAGAGGCAAGCTGTCTTCCAGTCACCCTCTGCACCGAAACCATAACCCTCTGCCATCAGGCGCTGTGAAGCCAAACCAGGAATCTGGTCGAAACCGCAGAAGTTTGGATCGTCGATGTCAGCATCGCCGAGGTCATCGAAGTTGGTTGTGAATGCTACTGCGTTCTCATCCTTCAATACGCGACGGAGAGCGATCTCAGCCTTAGCAGCGTTCTTTACCTTCTCCCAGTAAACTTCCTCGCCAGACTCATCAATCTTGATGGTATATTCCTTCTTGTACTCCTCAACGAGAGCATCAGCCTCTGCATCAGTTACCTTCTTGTAGTACTCCATGAGTGAAGATACTGGATAGTAATCTACGTGGTAACCCAAGCGCTGTTCGAACTCTACGCGGTCGCCATCTGTTACGGCTACGTTGTTCATGTTCATACCAAACATGAGGCAGCGTACGTTGTGAGCATCAGCAACACCGGCAGCAACACGAGCCCATGTTGCAATCTGCTTCTGAGCCTCTTCGCTCTTCCAGTAGCCTACAACTACCTTTCTTGGGATGCGCATACGGGTGCAGATGTGACCGAACTCGATGTCGCCGTGAGCAGACTGGTTGAGGTTCATGAAGTCCATGTCGATAGAATCCCAAGGGAGTTCTGCGTTGTACTGAGTGTGGAAGTGGAGGAGAGGCTTCTCGAGAGCCTGCAAGCCCTTGATCCACATTTTAGCAGGAGAGAAGGTGTGCATCCATGTGATGATACCTACACACTTCTCGTCGTTGTTGGCAGCCTTCATGACAGCCTCTACCTCTGCAGAAGAGTTAGCTGTGCCCTTGTAAACTACCTTGATTGGAATGATGCCACTATTGTTCAGACCATCTACCATGTCCTTTGAGTGACCATCTACTATCTTAACTGTTTCGCCTCCGTAAAGAAGCTGTGCACCAGTTACAAACCATACCTCTAAATTTTCAAATGCTTTAATCATGATTGTTTGTTGTTTTATTGTTTTTAAATATTGTGTTATTGAAAATCTTTTTTATTCTTCTGTCAGCATCAATCTCATTCGGAGATTAGTGCTTCTTCTGTCCGTAGTAAGCGTTAGGACCGTGCTTGCGGTTGAAGTGCTTCTCTACGAGCAATGGGTTCATGGTGGTGTTTGGATTCACGCTGAAAGAGATGAACGCCATCTTTGCCACCTGCTCGGCTACCACTGCGTGATAAACTGCCTGGTCAGCATCCTTACCCCATGTGAAAGGACCGTGGTTCTTCACCAGTACGCCTGGAGTGTGAACCGGGTTGATGTTGTCCTTCTTGAATCTGTCAACGATTACTACACCTGTATTGTGCTCATACTCGGCCATCATATCCTCTGTCATTGCATCGGTGCAAGGAATGCAGTCGTGGAAATAGTCTGCGTGTGTTGTACCGATGTTAGGGATGTCCAATCCAGCCTGAGCCCAGGCTGTAGCGTAGGTAGAGTGGGTGTGAACCACGCCGCCCAACTCTGGGAATGCACGGTAGAGAACCAGGTGGGTAGGAGTATCTGAAGATGGATTCAGGTCGCCTTCAACAACCTTGCCGGTCTCCAGGTCAACTACCACCATGTCGCTAGCCTTCATGGTGTCATAGTCAACACCTGATGGCTTGATGACAACCAGACCCTTCTCGCGGTCGATTCCGCTTACATTTCCCCATGTAAAGAGCACGAGGTTGTGCTTCACCAGGTCAAGGTTTGCCTTGAACACTTTTTCTTTTAATTCTTCTAACATAATATATTTCGTTAAAGTTATTTGTTTCTATATTGGGAGTTCCTTCAGCAAAGGAACTGTTTGTTTTCTATTTCAAGTTGAACGATGGGTCTTCCTCGTATGCTTTCTTGTTGAAGCGGTAGAGGGCGGCACCTCGTTTCGAAGTAACCTTGTCGATGAGTTCTGTCTTCTCGATAAAGTCAATATCCTTCACGCGCTTGCGGAAGTTGCGCTTGTCAATCTCTTCTCCCATCACTGCCTCGAACACGTGCTGAAGCTGAGTCAGCGTAAAGAGGTCGGGGAGGAGCTTGAAGCTCAGTGGTTCATGATTGATGCGACGGCGGATCTGGCAGATGGCGTCGTGAATCATGGTTCGGTGGTCGGAATAGAGTTCTGGAAGTTCATTCAGGCTTACCCATTCCAGGCCGTGCTCGATGCGGAGACTATCATCGTAATCTACCACATTGATGAGGGCGCAATAGGCGATGGAGATAACTCGCTCACCTGGGTCTCGGTCGATTCGGCCGAATGCACCCACTTGTCTAATATAGAGGTTCTTCATTCCAGTAAGATCCAGGATGACTCTGTTTGCAGCGTCCTCTAGATTTTCGTTGGCTCCAACGAAACCACCATAGAGTGACCATTCGCCGCGTCCCGGGTCCATTTTACGTTTGCCTATCAGAACTTGAAGGTTGTTGCCGTTAAATCCGAAGATAATGCAGTCCACGGAAACCAGAACTTTGGAGTATTCATTATAAAACTGCGTCATGGTCGTGTTGATTTTTGATGTTAAGATTCAATGAATTTGATTGATAGTTTTGTTTACTTCAGCTTATGGCTGCGCTTCTGAACGCTCTTTTGACTGAGTTTTCTAAAAGGAAGCCTTGTCGCCAAAGAGTTTCTTTAGGGAAGTTGGGAGTCAGAAGGAGAAGAAAGGAACCTGCTAACTATTACACACTAAAGGAAAATTCCATCCTTTCAGCTTCTAACTCCTAACTTTTTCTATATTTTACCAGAAGTAAGCGTAGAATGCAGCGCAGAGGCCGATTACTACGATTGTACCAATGATATCGAACGCACCCCAGCTCTCACGGATAGACTTCTTGAAGTCGGATGTGAAGGTGATTGCCTCTACCTGCTCCTTGCTTGGGGCTGGAGTGAAGCAGCTCACTACTACCATGAAGATGATGAGGAAGACGAGCAGCCAGCACTCGAATACGAGCCAGTTGGTCTGCCAGAACCATGCTGTGTAATCCCAGAACGCACCATCCATTGTTGCCTTACCAGTATCGGTAATGACGTTGGTAACGAGGCGGAGCATACCGATAAGGAAACCGGTAATCATGGTGTATTCGCCTGCCTTTGGAGTAATCTTCTTGAAGAAAATACCCATCGCAAATACTGCTACCATGGCTGGAGCCAGGAGTGACTGGATTCCCTGGAGGTAGTTGTAAAGGGTGTCCATCTTCATCATAATTGGCAACCAGGCAAAACCGAGAACTACAACTACTACGGTAGCGATACGGCCAACGAGTACGTAGTGAGCCTCAGACATTCCCTTCTTCAATGGCTTGTAGAAGTCCTCGGTGAAGAGGGTAGCACAGCTGTTGAAGAATGCTGCCAATGAAGCAACGAGTGCGCAGATGAAACCGATGGTTACGATTCCCTTGATACCTGCAGGAAGCACGGTCTTTACCATGATGGCGAAGGCTGCATCAGTCTCGTTCATCTGGATTGCGCCCTTCTGAGCCAAGGCTGCTGCAATCATACCTGGAATGAGGAACATGAAGCAAGGGAGAACCTTGAAGAAACCGGCTGCGATAGTACCGCGGCGAGCACGCTTCATAACCTCTACGTTGCTTTCGCCAGGAACCTGACCGAGTACACGCTGAACGATATGCTGGTCAGTACACCAGTACCAGAAACCAATGATGGTTGCACCGATAAATACTACGAAACCTGGATACTCCTGATACATGGAGTCACCTGCCTCCCAGTGGAACATGTGGGTTGTTCCGTAGCCGTTGTTCAACTTGCCGCAGTAGTCCATCATATCTGCCCAACCTGCAGAGATGCTTCCACCGCCGAGGGTAGAGAGGCCGAGGAAGAGCACGAGGAATGAACCGATGACGAGGATAGGAGTCTGGATGGTTGACAGAGTCATTACACCCTTCATACCGCCGAATACGGTGAAGATGGTGGTGAGAATGATCAAACCGATAGCACCTACCCAGAAGTTCAAGCCCCAGAGATACTCGAAGAAAATACCACCTGTAAGTGCAGTAACGCTCACCTTGGTAAGAATGTAAGCAACGAGTGTGATGATAGAGAGCCATGAACCTGTACGCTGAGTATAGCGGAACTTCAGGAAGTCTGGCATGGTGATGATCTTACCCATCTTGTTGATGAGCAACTGATAGAAAGGTACGAACAACCAACCGAGGATGAGGATCATCCAACCCTGCATCTCCCAGTGAGCCATACCTACACCGCTCTTGGCGCCAGTACCAGCAAGACCCACAAGGTGCTCTGAACCGATGTTGGCTGCGAAGATAGCCATACCGATTACATACCATGGCTCGCCCTTACCGAAGAGGTAAGCAGAAGAGTCTTC
>ERZ1034949.320-NODE-320-length-33154-cov-12.863531_pt1 | contig 33154 bp, 27 predicted proteins | sample MGYA00520590_ERZ1034949 | MGnify/ENA primary metagenome ERZ1034949 (study PRJEB33766, sample SAMN09781752) | gut metagenome | biome: gut microbiome | host: Homo sapiens | place: Madagascar | study: EMG produced TPA metagenomics assembly of the PRJNA485056 data...
TATCCCTTAATCAATAAATAGGTTAGGGGATTTTCTTTCTGGCAAAGACAAAGAATTGGCTTTTGTGCGTCTCTTAGAATTTTTTTTGATTTGTGTTAAAATATCAAAATATTATTGGATAGAAAACTTTTTATTTATACAGGGTAAAAATTATTGCTAAGAAAAAAATACATCGTTTGTTTTTGGCAAAACGATGTATTTTTTTTTAGAATTTGTCTGCTGCTTATAATCTTACAACAGCTCCGCCCCATGTGAATCCGGCACCCATTGCTGTTAAGACAATTAAATCGCCTTTTTTTAAGCGTCCGGCAGCATGATTTTCTGACAGAGCCAATGGAATAGAAGCAGCCGAAGTGTTACCATGATGGTCAAGGGTCACAATAACTTTTTCTGTCGGAATTTCCAATCTCTCGCCAACACTATCAACAATACGGATGTTTGCTTGATGCGGAATCAGCCAGCTAATTTCATCTTTAGTCACACCGGCGTTTTTCATAGCGGTTTCTGCAGCTTCTGACAGGCAAACAACAGCATGCTTAAATACTTCTTTACCATTCATAGTCACAAAACCTGAAGATTGGGTCGATGACGGACCGCCGTTTGTTTTTAAGCTGTCATATTGACTGCCATCAGAATAAATACAAGTGCTTAAAACTCCGGTATCAGCGCTTGTTCCTTCACCTTCTTTAGCACGTAAAACTACGGCGCCGGCACCATCTCCAAACAAAACGCAGGTATTTCTGTCTGACCAATCAACAATTTTGGACAAGCATTCAGCTCCGGCGACAACCGCGGTTTTTACCTGACCTAAACGAATCATATTGTCAGCTAAGGTTAAAGCATATACAAAACCGGAACAAGCTGCTGAAATATCAAATGCGGGGACTCCGGCGCGAAAACCTAAATTAGCAGCAATTTTAGTCGCTGTTGACGGAGTTGTGTTATCCGGAGTGATTGACGCCAAAATCAAAACATCAACATCCGAAGGCTGCAGTCCGGCATCTTTAATTGCATTAGCGACAGCATTTCCGGCAATTACTGAAGTTGTTTCATTTTCAACAATATGACGGCTGACAATACCGGTACGGGTTCTAATCCATTCGTCATTTGTTTCTACCATTTTTGATAAATCATCATTAGTTAAAACCTTGTTTGGCAGGTAGTGGCCAAAGCCAATCATCTCACTTCTAATAAGCATCGTATAAAATATCCTGAGAAAGTTCGTCTAAGTCTACATTTTCAACTTCATCGCGAATTGTTTGAACAAAATTTTTCCGTACTAATTTTGCAGCGTTGTCAATAGCATAGGAGTAACCGATAGCGTCTGTTCCGCCGTGGCTTTTGACGGAGAGTCCGTTTAGTCCGACAAACATCGCACCGTTATATTTTCGTGGGTCCATAGTTTTTTTAAGTTTCCACATAACCGGCAATAAAAACGGCAATCCTATTTTTGCCCATAGAGAATCCTTGATGGCGCCTTTAAGCAAACGAGAAACCAGTTTTGCAGTCCCTTCCATTGTTTTTAGAGCGATGTTGCCGGTAAAACCATCAGAAACAATAACATCGGCATATCCTTCTCCGATTTGATGCGGTTCAATGTAGCCGATAAAGTTCAAATCCAAATGAGCGCCTTTAATCATTTTAGCGGCTTGATGGATTTCTTCTTTACCTTTCATTTCTTCGGCGCCAATATTTAAGAGAGCGATTCGCGGACGAGCGATTCCAAAGGAATGGCGAGCCAAAATATTACCCATAATTGCAAATTCGGCCAGATTGATGGCGCTGCATTCAGTATTTGCGCCCAAATCAAGCATAACACAGCAACCGGTACGGTGAGGAATTGCCGTGCATATTGCCGGACGATGAATACGCTGAATAGTTTTCAAAATCATTTTTGAAATTGCCATCAAAGCGCCTGTGTTGCCGGCAGAAATAACAGCGCTGGCTTCTCCGCGGCGTACCGCATCAATAGCCATATACATACTGGTATTTTTATTGCGGATAACCTGAGAAGGTTTGTCTTCATTGCGAACACGCTCACTTGTGTGGATAATTTTACAAAAATCCCGTAGCTGCGGAAACTTTTTGATGTCTTCTTCTATTTGTACCTCATCGCCAAACAACAGAAACTTTATATCCGGATTGCTTTTATGAGCGATTGCGATACCTTCTACTACGACATGAGGGGAATTGTCTCCCCCCATTGCGTCTACAGATATGACCAGATTATTATCAGACAAAACCTGCTCCATATTTTAGATTATAAAAATTATTTTGCTTCTTTATTAGCAATAACTTCCTTACCATCATATTGGCCGCATTTAGGGCAAACATTATGAGGTCTTTTCAATTCACCGCAGTTAGGGCATTCTTGATAAGCATTAGATGTCAATGCATCATGAGAACGGCGCATATCGCGGCGTGATTTAGATACTTTTTTCTTAGGTGTAGCCATTTCTTTATCTCTTTATTCAATTATTTAAAACATTTACACATTACATTCGCGACATATTTAACATAACTTTTCGTAAAAAGCAAGCAAAATAAATGCCGCAAACGATTAAGACTGTTTTTATATAACTTTTTCTGAATTTGCAAGCACTTTTTATAATTTATTGCCTATTTTTTCAGTTTTGCCAATATGGCAAAAGGATTTTCTTTTTCCGGTTCTTCAGAATCGCAATATAAAGCGCTGTCAAAAAATTCACCGTCTGCGCGAGGATGGTCTTCTAAATTCAGGGCGATTTGTTCCAAAGCTATGTCGGCCAGATTGATGCAGCCGTTTTCAATAATATCAGGTACATCATCTTCAATATTGCATTCAAGCTCTTTAATATCGTTATAGGTTGCGCGGGTGTCAAAATTCAGCTCAAACGGAACATCGTAATCTCTAATAAAATTATCTAAAGTAATAACGCTTTTCAGCTCTATTTTGGCAAAAACGTTGCCCCAAACGCGCAAATTGTGGGTTCGGTTATTTAATTTTAGAAAAATCTCGGCCTTAAATTCATGAACTTTTTCAACCTGTAGAATTTGTGTTATATCCTCAAGTTCGGCAATGTCGGCATTCAGTTCATATTTATAGTCCGACTGTTTTAAATCATCAATTTTTATCGGATATGAAAAATTTTTTTGCATTCTGAAATCCTTGTGTTATATATAGCTTAATGTAAAAATATAAGGATAAAAAAATATGTCAATACGCAAAATGCTTTTGGTGGCAATGTTTATGCTGCAGACGGCCTGTTCAAATGATTTGTTTTTGGTGCATAACGGAAATATACCGGTCGATGAAAAAATAGCCGAAGTTCATAAGGGGCAAACCAAACAAGATGTTATGAATATTTTGGGCGCGCCGAGCCTGACTACGGGGTTAAGCGATGACCATTGGATTTATATGGCGTCAACAATGAAAAAAGTTGCTTTTCTGCGTCCGGAAGAATTAAATCGTAAGGTGTTGGCGATTACGTTTGACGATGATAAAATCACTAAAATAGAAAAACTGTCATTAGCGGACGGAAATAATATAAAAATTGATAAAGATGTGACAAATGCCACAGAACGCGAACAAGGATTTTTCCGCAAATATTTCGGCGGCGTAGGTTCTTATATGCCGTTTGGCGGAGCTGATACAAAGAAGGAATTTTAAGATGATACCGGGACTGTCTTTAAAGATAACCAATGTTTTAGCAAGCTTTGACATTAAAGGCAAATTTGTGCGTACCGAAGAAGGGCCGATGCTGATTATGGTATATTTTGAACCAGCGCCGGGAACGCTTTTCAATAGTATAAAACGCGTTGAGGGAGATGTGGGGCGCAATTTGGGAATTAGCGGCGTAAGAGTCGTTGAAGTTCCAAATTCCACAAATATTTGTTTTGAAATTCCGTCTAATGAGATGAAATCCGTGCCGTTTGCTCCGATTTTGTTCTCTGCCGAATTTTTGAAAGCAACCTATGCCCTGCCGATTTGTCTGGGTGTGGATATGCGCGGCAATCCGGTAATGAAAGACTTGTCTAAAATGCCGCATTTATTGGTGGCAGGAACAACTGGTTCCGGAAAATCCGTCGGATTAAACAGTTTTATTGTTTCGCTTATCAATAAAAGAACTCCGCAGGAACTTAAACTTGTGTTAATCGACCCGAAACGAATTGAATTTAGTATCTATAATAACCAGCAATATATGCTGCGTCCGGTTATTACGGATATGAATATTGCCAGCATATGCCTGAGTCAGTTGGTAGAAGAAATGAACGACCGCTATACGCGGTTTGAAGCACAAACAGTTCGCAATATTAGTGAATATAACGCTAAATCCAATGTGAAAATACCGTATATTGTGTGTGTTATAGATGAATTTGCCGATTTAGTGATGTTTGATAAAACGGTTGAACAGCAAGTACAGATTTTGGCGCAAAAATCACGGGCCGCAGGTATTCACCTTATTATTGCCACTCAGCGTCCGTCGGTGGATGTTATTACCGGCAGTCTAAAAGCTAATCTACCGACAAGACTGTCGTATAAAGTGGCTTCGGCAACCGATTCTATGACAATTTTGAATACATCAGGGGCGGAAAGTTTGTTTGGACGCGGCGATTCGTTGTTTTTAGAAGAAAACGGCACGCTTACAAGAGTTCTGGGCGCATTTATTACTAATGATGATATTGAAAACGCTCTGACGCCGTATCGCTGCAAGATGTCGGCGCAAACCAGCGTTTATGATTTGGCAAAAGAACGCAATGCCGAAAAACGGACGGCATCCAAGTCGGCAAAAGGTGGATTTTTTGTTTGGATTTGCGATATGTGGAATCGTTTAGGCTCACGTAATCAGACCAAAATCATCAAAGCGATTTTCTCTCTGTTGGTCGGGGTTGTGGGGGTAAAAAATAAAAAGGTTTCGGCTCGCAACTCGGCAACGCGTCAGCGCCGGCGTTATTAGCGTTTTTGCCGAATTTCAGCAATGTCCTGTCATATTTACAAATCTATCCAGAGGAATTTTGGCTTCGTTTAACGCGCGTTGCCATTTTTCCTCATCAGGTGTGCGAAATAAAATATCTTTATCGGCGTCAATAACCAGCCAATCATTATCATAAATTTCAGCTTCCAGCTGCCGCGGCTGCCAAAAAGAATATCCCAGTGCTACTAATTTTTCTTTTGGCCCGTGTCCGAAAGCGATATCCGATATAATTTCTGAAGTTGATGAAATCGCCAAACCATCGGCAACCGCAACAGTTCCGTCACGCATATAGTCTGTGGTGTGCAGAACCATGCCGCGAACCTGTTCCAGCGGACCTCCCGTGTATAGATTTACCTCGTTCAGACGTTCATAATTTTTGACAGGCAGTTGAAATGTCAGGTCGGAAAACGTAAATTTATCCATGCGTTTGTTGACAATAAGGCCCATCGCGCCATTGTTGCTGTGAGAGCAAATATAAACAACAGAACGAGCAAAGCAATCGCTGCCGTCCAAAGTCGGCATGGCTACCAAAAATTTGCCTGTCAGCGCGTAGCGAGTGTCAAAGTTACCAGTAATTTCTTCAGTCATCATTATACCGTTATATATATTATTTATTTACTTTTTATAATTTTAGTTTATCATAAAATTTGCAAATTTAAATGATTAAATAAGTGTGTCATGAAAAAACTACTATTTTATATAATTTTTTTTACAGGCATTTTCAAGAGTTTTACCGCTTGCGGAACGGAAATCTCGCTGCCGGATGACTTTAAGGGACTGAACACGCGTATGCGCATGCAGGAACTTGCCGAAGACGACAACCCTGATAGTTCATTTTTACAGAAAATGCTTATTATGTATGAAATAGGCAATTATTTTAATGACAAATATCCGAATAATGAAATTTTTGATGAAGATTTTGATGAAAATTTAAAAGCTTTTTTCCCTAATGCCAATGAATATCAGCTGCGAGATTATACTAATTTGCTGCGTAACGGGGTTGCCGTATATCGGCTCGGACATTATTTTTATAATAAATTTGTAGCCCAAAAACTTTTGCCGCAAACCTATAAAGTGGTGCATTCAGTTCGAGATTTTGATAATAATGAGGTTAAATATATTGAGGCTCCGGCTGGAAAGTTTAAAAAAGTTTATAATTTCAAAAAGTTTTTAACCTATAGTCATAATCCTGAAGAACGCAAGGCTATAAAAAAATTTAAGGAATTACAGAATTCAAAAGACAGTATTTATGCGCAGCTTAATTATGCAATGTCGCATATTGAATGGAAAAAGCTTTTCCTTTATGGCGAAAAATATAAAAATCCGCTGCTTTCCGATTATGGAGTAGGGCAGTTTGCCGAGGGAGAGCATCTACAGGTGCGTTTGCTTTCGGATGCTACAACTATTGACGGACAGACGGAATTTTATGTGGGAGTTCAAATTGTTACGCATGATAACAGTTTTGTTTTAGCAAACAATGTAAATCCTCATTTATTGAAACCGCAAATAGATTTGCGCGGGTCGGAAAATCTGGCCGAATATGAGGTTATATATCCGACGCCGAAAAATACGGTGGCTGTGCCGTTTGCCTATAAATATTTCGGAGATTTTCTCATTCCGATTAAAGTAAAAATTAAAAATCCGGCAGAGCCTTTGATGCTGCAGGCAAAAATAAATTTGAACTCATGTACCGGCGAGCTTTTTTGTTTGCCGGAGAATTTTGGTTTGGCTCTGATGGTGCTTCCGGGGCAGGACTATGCTTATGCCAATGGCTATCAGAACTATTTTCAGCAGCAGATTGATGTGTTGCCGGACAAAAAAGCTCAATATTTTGAGCTGACAAAGTTTGTTGCCGATAAAGACAGCTCAGGCGAGTCGCTGCGGCTGGAATTTTTGGCGCATAAAAAAACAGAAGGATTCAAAATTTTTATAGAAGATAAAGATGGTTACAACACTTTTGCGGCACCATATATAAGCATTTTGGATGATAAAATCTTTGTTCGTTTTGAACCGACAGATAAAAATGCCGTTTTGGCGGATTCTGAATATATTATAACAGCGGTTTTTAATGGAAACGATGCCTATAGAACCACGAGATTGGCAGCAAAGGCCTCGTTGTTTGATACGCAATCGCAGAGTCTGAATTTGGGGTTGATTTTTATTGCTTTGGCAGGCGGATTTATTTTGAATTTTATGCCGTGTGTCTTTCCGGTTTTATCATTGAAAATTGTTGGCTTGAGCCGCGCCGAGGGATATAAAAAAAGAAAATTGAAAAAATCAATCTTTCTGACCATAATAGGTATTTTCTGCGGTTTTACATTGTTAATTTTGATTTTATGTGCAGCCAAGTCAGCCGGATATTCGCTGGGTTGGGGAATGCAATATCAAAATATGACATTTTTGGTGGTAATGGCTTTTTTATTGGCCGCATTCATGGTGTTTTTGCCGGAACTGCAAAATAAATTGCCGCGTTTCGGTAATTCGGCAGAGAATAAATTTAACTTTGCTTTGGGAAATTTAGTCGTATTGCTTTCAACGCCTTGCACAGGGCCATATCTGGCAACGGCTGTCGGATTTGCTCTTACCGGCGGATATGCCGATATGATTTGTATTTTATATGCAGTAGCTTTCGGATTGTCGCTGCCGTATATTTTTGCTTTATGTCTGAATAATCCCGAAACTTTATTGCCAAAGTTTGGAAAATGGTCGGAAAGATTGCAAAAAATTATGCAGTTTATGCTAAGCCTGACAATTCTTTGGTTTTTAACTTTGGTATATAATCAGACAGATGCTTTGTGCGTGTCGGTTTTGGTTTTGTCTTTGTTGATTTTTATGGGCGTTTTGGCGCTATATCAAAAATTTAGAAGCTATTTAGATGGTGTTTTTGATGAAAATGTCTCTTTGGAAACACTTAATTATCTGCGAAAATTTAGTAGACTCGCGGTTATCGGGTTTACGGTTATCTGTATGTCGGCAATTTCTATCTATGCTGAAAAGGCGCATTTGAAAAATCTGATAAAATATACGGAAAATCATGAAACGATGATAGATAAAAAACTTATTGCCGAAAAATTGGCGGAAGGCAAACCGGTTTTGTTGGAAATCGGAGCGGATTGGTGTCTGACATGCCGATATAACGGCGTTGTGACATTAAATAAATTTAATTTACAGCGTTGGAAAGAAATGTATCAATTGGAATTTATTCGTGTCGATTGGACAAACTATAATAAAAAAGTGCTTGATTTTATGGAAAAATACGGACGCAAGGGATTACCGTTTTATATACTGTATACGCCGCTTATGCGCGATGGCTTTGTTTTGCCGGAAGTGTTCAAACGAGAGGATTTTGAAAATCTGTTGACGAGTGCAATGACACGCTGATTTTATAATTATTATTTTTTCATGTTGCATAAAATGGGTATGCTATCTTGACAAAACAATGAGTTGTTTATATACAACTTAAAATAAGATATTGTATGGAGAACGTATATGTTGAAAAAAATAGCTCTGTTAATCCTGGTTGCCGGTGTTTGCGCCGGAGGTTGGTATGGCTGGCAAAATTATAGCGCCAATCAAAATAATATTTTGAAAAATCATATAGAAAAAAATTTTTCTTTTGACAGCGTTGTGCGAAAAGCTAAAGCGTTGGCTGCTGAGCAGTATGTGGCGCCAAACACAAATTTGCCGGAAGAATTGAACAATTTGAGCTATGATAAACACAGAGATATCAGATTTGTGCGTGAAAATGGTCCGTGGTATAATCAAAATCTGCCTTATGAAATTCAATTTTTTCACTTGGGAAATATTTTTCAGATTTCCGTGCCTATTAACGAAGTTATAGACGGCGTTTCGCAAAGTATTAAATACTCCAGCAAATTTTTTGATTATGGCAAAAATAATTTGCATACCGAACAGTTTGAAAATTTGGGCTATGCCGGTTTCAGAATCCATAGTCCGCTCAATACTTCGGCTTATTTTGACGAGCTGGTAACATTTTTAGGCGCAAGCTATTTCCGCGGTTTGGCTAAAGGACAAAAATATGGCCTTTCAGCTCGCGGCTTGGCGATTGATACGGCTGAAATGACCGGAGAGGAATTTCCGGTGTTTAAGGAGTTTTGGGTTGAAAAACCAAAGCCTAAAGATAAATTTATCAAACTTTATGCGCTTTTAGACAGCAAAAGTGTGAGCGGCGCTTATAGTTTTAAGATTATTCCTGGAACAAACACCATTATGGATATTGAGGCTCATTTGTTTGCCCGTTCTGATATTAAAAAAGTCGGAATTGCTCCGCTGACATCCATGTTTTTGTTTGGCGAAAATAATAAACATGAATTTGACGATTATCGTCCGGAAGTGCATGACAGCGATGGCTTGCTGATTCATAACGGAAATGATGAATGGCTATGGCGTCCTCTGGATAATTCAAAACATTTGCGGATTAGCTCATTTATGGATAACAATCCGAAGGGTTTCGGCTTGCTGCAGCGCGACCGCGACATCAAAAATTATCTGGATTTTGAGGCAAATTATCAGGACCGTCCGAGTGCTTGGGTTGAGCCGCTGAGCGATTGGGGAAAAGGTTTGGTTCAACTGGTGGAGATTCCTTCTCTACAGGAAATACATGATAATATTGTGGCATATTGGGTGCCTGAACAACAGCTCAAAGCCGGTGGGGAATATGTGTTTTCATATCGTCTGATTTGGCTTAATGATGTTATGAAAGATAGAGAACTAGCCTCGGTTACGGCTACAAGAACCGGTGTGGGCGGTGTTTCGGGCATTAATTTGGGAAATACAAATCGTAAGTTTGTTATTGATTTTACCGGAAAAGGTCTGAATTCAAAATTTGCCGAAAACAACATTAAACCGGTTGTATCTGCTATAAAAGGTCAAATAAACGGAGTCAGCGCTGTTTATAATCCAACAACTGGCGGTGTGACCGTTTATGTCGACTATCAACCGGTAGACGGGGACGAAATCAGAGTGTCGCTGACAAAGGATGATGTCCCGTTTTCTGAAGTATGGAGTTATCAATGGTTAAACTGAAAATCAGAAGCGCCGATGATATAGTTGCTGCAAATCTCAGTTGTTTGGGAATAAAAAAAAATGAGGCTTCATATATGCTTGAGGCTTATCCTAAATTAGAGAAATCAGCAGATATCACAACGGAAATAGATGAGATAATTTATCGGAAAGCTAAAAAAATATTTAAAGCAAAATTGGCAAAAGCTCAGCTGATTGCACTTTATAAAGCTGAGTTTATAGGCTTAAATTTGGCTAGAAAATATGGTATAAAACCTTTGCTGCCGGATTTTGACGATGAAAAATTCAACGCAGAAATGCAAATGGCATACATAGAAGTTGCGCCGTCTTATAAAATAACAGATATGCCGACACAAGAAATTACAACAATGCATTTACACAACGTAAAGTCAGAAGGAGAAAAAAAGTGAGAAAAACCCGTCCTATAAGTTCGGCGCAAATCACCTTTCGCCGTGTTTTGATTTTTGGTTTGATGATTTTAACAACCGTTTTTTTGACATTTAAATGGGTTGTTTCCATGCCAACAGATGCAAATATGTTTGCTCGCGCAGTTATGAGCTTTTTGTTTGTGCTGACAACAGGCTGGATTGCTTTGTTCTTTTGGGCGAGTATTTTTGGCTTTTTTGAACTTCTTGCCGGAAAAACTATGCCGGGGATTATGTGGCCGGAAAAGAAAACTCCGCTTAAAACAAAAACAGCTGTCTTGATGCCGATTTATAATGAAGAATGCGATACTGTTTATGCCAGATTGCTGGCAATTGCCGAAAGTTTGGTCAAAACCGGTCAGGCGCAGGCATATGATATGTTTGTTTTGAGCGATACGACAAATCCGAAAATTTGGGTCGAAGAAGAAAATTGCTGGATTAACGCAAAAAAACTTATGCCGAAAGAAATCAATTTATATTACCGGCGCCGTCCGCGGAATGTGGCTCGGAAAAGCGGAAATATTGAGGATTTCTGTCATAAGTGGGGCGCGCTTTACGATTATATGGTAGTGTTGGATGCCGATAGTCTTTTGGAAGGTAAAACTATTGTTGAAATGTCGCGTTTAATGGAAATCAATACGGATACCGGCATTATTCAGGCTCCGCCGCAATGCATCAATAGTCATTCGCTGTTTGCGCGTGTTCAGCAATTTGCAGGAAAAGTTTATGGCAATATCGTTTCCGCAGGGTTGTGCTATTGGCAGGTGCATGACAGCAATTATTGGGGACATAACGCAATTATCCGGGTGAAAGCTTTTATGGAATGCTGCGGTTTGCCTGTTTTGAAGGGACCTAAACCCTTTGGCGGACATATTTTAAGCCATGATTTTGTGGAGGCTGCTTTGATTAGGCGAGGCGGATGGTATGCGTGGCTGTTGCCGGAACTGGGCGGCAGTTATGAGGAATGTCCGCCGACAATGATAGATTTTGCGACTCGCGACCGGCGCTGGTGTCAGGGAAATATTCAGCATTTGGAAATTTTAGTGTCCAAGCATATACATCCGATTAGCCGTATTCACTTTACCATAGGAATTATGTCTTATTTGTCATCTCCGCTGTGGTTTATTTTTTTGGTTGCCGGAATATTGGTGGCGTTTGGACATGTCTATTTTCCGCCGGAATATTTTTCTACAGAGCAATCTCTATTTCCTAATTGGCCTATTTTTGACAAGATGGGGACGATTACACTATTTTTAATTTCTATGTTTATGCTGATTTTTCCTAAATTTTTGGGAATGATTATCTATCTTAAAAATAATAAATTTAAAAATATCGGCGGTCTTTTCGGCACTATGAAAAGTGTGGTTGCAGAAATTGTTTTTTCGGCTTTGATTGCTCCTATTATGATGATTTTTCAAACAAAATTTGTTTGGGAAATTTTAACCGGACAGGATGTCGGATGGAATACGCAGAGCCGCGATGGTTTTACAACTTGGAAAGAAGCATTTGAGCGTCATATCGGTCATACGGTTTTGGGCGTACTGACAACGTATGCGGTGTATACTCAGTTGCCGGCGCTGTTTTATTGGATGCTGCCTGTAACATTGGGGTTGATGTTGTCTATACCGCTTTCGGTATTGTCGTCATACGAAGGATTGGGACGTTTTGCGTTTAGGCATAATTGGTTTGTTATTCCAGAAGAAAAACATGTTCCTGAAATAGTAACAACGGTGCAGAATAATGTTCCGGTTTTACAAAATGACCGCAAAAAGCGCGGTGTTTTGGATGTGATAGAAGATGGTTATTTGTTGCAGATTCATATTTTGATGCAGGAAGTAAACGGACCTGCTCCAGAGATTGCAAAATCTGTTCTAAAAGATGCTCGTATAAAACTTGATAATTATCTTAATTATGGAAAAGAACCGGATTTCAGCCGTGAAGAAGAAATTGCCCTGTTGTATGAACCGGCAATTTTGGAAGAGGCTTGTTTGGAACTGAAGTTGAAATAATATATATATTGTTTTTATATCAGCTTTGTTTTTTTGTTAGAAAAATAAGGCTGATATTTTTTTATAATTTAAAACCATTGGTATTTAGAATGAATTTTGTTTAAAAAAAGAAAACCTCCGGCCGAAAAAGCAGGAGGTAAAGAATTGTAAGATTGATATAGGATAAATATCAGGAAACTTAACTTCTTTAGGAAACTTAAAATGATTCTAATTCGTATAAGCGGGGGAAGCTCTAATCATGATAATAAAGTTTATTATGTCTCTTAAAATTTAAGTATACAATAAAAATAAACTTTATTTTACGGCGCTCTAATCATAAAGGGTTCGTGTTTTAAATAAAATCTAAGACCGACTAATCTAAATACTAAACTCTAAATGTATGTTGGTGCTCTAATCATGTTGAAAGGTTTTTAATACATTATAAAATTTAAATTTACAGCATAATAAAAACTTTCATTTTACGGTGCTCTAATCATAAAGGGTTCGCGTTTTAAATAAAATCTAAGACCGACTAATCTAAATACTAAACTCTAAATGCTTGTTGGTGCTCTAATCATATGCAAATTTGTTAAAGGTTTTACATGTAATAGTAAAATAAACTTACCTATCGCGAATACGATTACAAGTTAGAAAAATAAACATAATCATTAAATTTATGTTTATCTTATATCATTGAAAAAAACTTTTGTCAATATATTTTTTTGTTTATTTTTGTCTTTTTTTGTAAAAAAAATATAACATATTGAAATTGCATAATCTTTAAATGTTTAAAAATGGAGAAAATAAGCGTGTTTGCCGGAATTGTTGTGTATGTTTTCCAGAATCGATATAATAAAACAAGCTTGTTTATATTAACTTGACAGGCGTCGTTTTTTATTATACAATTAAATATATGTTTAATCGTTTAAGTAAAATGGAGAAAAAAATGAAAAAAGTGTTCGCTATTGAAGATTTAGATTGCGCTGTGTGTGCCGCTAAAATAGAAAATGCCGTGAAAGAACTGGATGGAATTGAATATGTTAATGTAAATTTTATAACTCAGAAAATGACAATTGAAACAAATCAGAATATGCAAGAATTGATGAAAAAGGTGGTTGAGTTAGTGAAAAAAATAGAGCCTGACTGCACAATAATTCTATGAGGGGTTAAAAATAATGACTAAAAAATTGCGTAAAATGCTATATAAAATTTTTGCAGCCATTGTGTTTTTTGCGATTGCTTTAATGCCGTTGTCTCAGATAATTAAATTAGTCTTTTTTGCCTTGTCTTATTTGATTGTCGGGTTGCCGATAGTTTGTAAGGCCTTGCAAAATATAAAAAAAGGGGAAGTGTTTGATGAAAATTTTTTAATGACGACAGCCACCGTGGGTGCCATAGCGTTGGGTGAATATCCTGAGGCTGTGGCTGTTATGCTGTTTTTCCAAATAGGAGAATTTTTTCAAAGCTATGCAGTAAATCGCTCTCGGAAATCTATTGCGGCGCTTGTGAATATACGTCCGGATTTTGCCAGAGTGAAAAAAAACGGAGAGTGGATAGAAGTGAATCCGGAAGAAGCTGAAACCGGAGATATTATAGAAGTGCGCTCAGGTGAAAAAATACCGCTGGACGGAGTAGTTATTAGCGGAGATTCAAATTTGGACACATCTTCTTTGACCGGAGAATCTTTGCCACGAGAGGTAAGAGCAGGGGATACGGTTTTTAGCGGCTCTATAAATTTGAATGGAGTTTTACAGGTACGGACAACCGGAGTTTATGCGGAGTCGACCGCAGCAAAAATTTTAGATTTGGTCGAAAATGCATCATCAAAAAAAGCTGATTTGGAAAATTTTGTCAGTAAATTTGCACGTTGGTATACTCCTTTTGTTGTGACAGTTGCCGTTTTACTGGCTTTTGTTCCGTCCTTATTGTTTGCTCAGCCCTTGCATGTTTGGGTTTATCGCGCAATTACGTTTTTAGTCATATCGTGCCCTTGCGCTTTGGTTATTTCTATTCCTCTAAGCTTTTTCGGGGGAATCGGCGCGGCTTCTAAATGCGGAATTTTAATAAAAGGAAGTAATTATCTTGAAGCTTTGGCTCAAGCTGAAACTGTGGTGTTTGATAAAACCGGAACTCTGACAAAAGGTTTGTTTGAGGTAACCGGAATTGTTGCAGAAAAAAATATTTCTCCGGCAAAACTTTTGGAAATTGCCGCTTATTTGGAAGCGTATTCATCGCATCCTATCGCTGTTTCCGTTAGAAAAGCTTATGGAAAAAGTTTGGATTTACAGCGTGTTTCTGAAATAAAAGATTTTTTCGGCAAGGGAGTTTGCGGAAATTTGGATAAAGATGAAATTGTGCTTGGTAACGCGCGTATGATGCGTGAAAAAGGTGTTGATGTTCCTGAACATGGAAAGTCAGAAAATTTGATATATGTTTTGAAAAATGGCCAATATCTTGGATATTTGCAAATTGAAGACAGAATTAAAGATGATTCCATATCGGCAATAGAACAACTGAAAAAAATTGGTGTATTGCAAGTTATCATGTTGACGGGCGACCGGAAAAATACAGCTGAAAAAGTTGCGGAAAAATTGAAATTGGATAAATATTTTGCTGAGCTGCTGCCTATGGATAAAGTTAATAAGCTGGAAGAATTGCTTGCGGAAAAAACACCTGACGGCAAGGTTTTATTTGTTGGCGATGGTATTAACGACGCACCGGTTTTGGCTCGTTCGGATATTGGTATAGCGATGGGCGGATTGGGGGCGGATGCGGCTATTGAAGCTGCGGATGTGGTGATTATGACGGACGAACCGTCGAAAATTGTTAAGGCTATTGAAATTTCTAAAAAAACTTTACGTTTGGTGCATGAAAATGTGGTGTTTATTTTGGCGATAAAATTTGCGGTTTTGGGGTTGGGCGCATTTGGCGCGGCTTCTATTTGGGCAGCCGTGTTTGCAGATGTCGGAGTTTCTGTGATTGCAATACTCAATTCTATGCGCTCTTTGCGTTTTTATAAATAAAAAAACAAAAAAGAAGATGCTGTAAAAAAGCATCTTCTTTTTTGTTAAATTAAGCTATACCGGAGCGAGTACCTCGTTTATCAATAGTCAGCTGTTGCATGCGATTCCTACGAGGAGGGGCAACATATGAGGTATGCACCCAGCCGCTGTTCGGGTCATTCAAGTTGTTGTGGAACTCTAAAATAACCTGGTCAAACAGCAAGTTTGCCGCAACCCAATGAGCCAATTCTCGATTGCTGATGCCTTCAATTTCATAATCGGCAGCCTCACATTTTAGATGCTGTGAAGATTTTGCTCCGTTGATTATGGTGTTGAGTGCTAAAGAGCGATAACCGGAATTGACATGCACTGGTTTTCCAAAATGCTCTCTCACCGGCCGCAAAATATGTTCACAAACCTGACGCAATCTTTCGATACCTGCTTCATCAGGTAAATTATAAATTTTGTGAGCCTCTGCGGTTGGCGAATACGTTAGTTCATACAGACTGAAATTTTCACAAAGTCTAAATTGCTTACGAGCCGCAAAAGTCTGAAGATTCAGTTTTCGGTTTTCTCCGTAAGGATTATAAGCCACATGAACCCAGCCGTTTTTCGAGCTGTCGTTATTTGGAAACTCTAATTGCAGAATATCAAATTTCAGATTGTTGGCTATATATTCGCAAACATCGTCAAGATGTATGCCGGTCACTCTGAAATCGACAGCTTCACACATGGTATGACGTGAATTAGGCGCTTCATTGAGCAGGGCGTTTACCTCTGCAGAACGATAACCGGAACGAATTATCACAGGTTTGCCAAAATGCTCTCGTACAGGCTGCAGAATATCCGTGCAAAGACACTTTAATTTTCTCAAACCCTTTTTGTCTGGGGTATTTGCAAGGTTATGAGCCTGTGCGGTACCAGAAGAAATAAGTTCTGACAAACTAAAGTTCTTGGAAAGCTTAATCATCGTGTTCATAATAATAAAAATTAAATTAGACATAAAAATACTTAATTACCTTATATATATAACGTTTTTATCAAATATGCAATGTTTTTTTGTCAAGTTTAGAAAAATATTGAAAAAAATATATAAGATGTTATAACAAATAACGTTTATGTATAATTTAAAAAATTATTAGTTATGAAAAAGTTACCGTATTTTTGGCAAAGTAATATCGTTGCTGAAAAGTTGCTTTCAAGCAAATTGACTTTTTTGCGAGGCGTTTATGAAAACAATCGTTTGATAAGCGCAGAAATGTATGAGCAAAAATTAGCCGTATCTTCGGATGAAAAAGACGAAGAACCGGTGTATGTGATGAGTTTGAACTTGCACCAAACTCCGGTGCTGTTTTCTATGTCAGGCGGTCAGCGTTGGCTGTTTAAAAAAGATGAATCTTATGAAGGATTGCAGATGGAGTGCGAGTTTGAAAACCGCGGACATTTAAAAAACGTCAAGCAGGTTTATTTTGATTTCAGATATTCATATACTGAAAAAATTCAGGCTTATCACAATCTGCGAGAAACAGGAAAAACGTTTGCTTTTAAGTCTTGTCATCGTTTGGAGATTGAACACTTCTTTAATCAGAAGCTGAAATCGTTCCGCCCCGTGTTTATGCTGCCGGAAGGCGAACATTGTTTTTCTAAGTTTGAGGGATTGCATCCGCGTTCTGCCGCCGGTGACAAACTTCGTCTTTTGGGATGTAATGTTTATGAAAAAGGCCGCTTCCGTAATTTTATTATTGCCGAATGCTTGCCTGAAGAACTGGTTAATTATTTTAGCCGTTAATCTGATAAACGGAAGGAATATTTCTAAAGTTATTTCTTCCGTTTTCTTGTATAAAAATGTTGACATTTTGTCGTAAATATGTCAATTTACGAGCTATCAAAAAATTATGATGAATATTATTTAGGCTTATATGTAAATTAGGTTACTGATAAGCTGTTTTGAGTGTAAATTTTTATATGTCAAACTTAAACTTATAACATTATGGGTAAAAAAGTTGCGTGGCTGCTGGTTGCTTTAATAGTAATTATTGCAGCATGTGTAAATGTTACCAAACATTCTTTTGTCAAGGTAGACCCTGGACAGAGAGGTATTAAAAAGCAATGGGGACAAGTTGTGGATTCTTCCTATGTTCCGGGTCTGGTGTGGTATATTCCATATACTCAGGATATGGGAAACGAGGTCATAACTATGGACATCAAGCCTCATCGCTATGAATATACCTTTAAGGTCAGAACAAAAGGTTTGCAGCAGATATCCTTAAAATGCGCCGTATTATGCGAAATGAACGATTCTAAAGTTCATAAGCTTTACGACAAATATCAGGGGTATGACGCCTACGAGCAAAAGGTTATTAAAGATATGGTTAACAGCACAATGCTGACCTTGTCTTCCTTAACCGATATTTGGTCTTTTGTTGGGCGTGAAGAGTCTATGACTATGGATGCCGTAAAATACATTGTCAACGACCAGCTTATGGCTGACAATTTGGTAAAGGTTAAAACTTTCAGACTTTTGAATTATCAGGCTTCTGCTGAATTTGAAAAGCTGATAGAACAAACCGCGCAGACACAGCAAGGAATTAAACTTGAGGAGTATAAAACTAAAATGGCTCAGCAGGCTACAGAGCGCGTCAAGCAAGAAGCTATTCAGGCTTATGAGCGTTTGGCGGCCGAAGCAAAAGCTAAAGGTTTGGAAGTGCAGATTTTGGCTGAAGCTCTTAAAGGTAATCCGTTTGTGGCGCAGTATGAAATGGCAAAGGCTTTGCAAAAGTGGAACGGAAATGTTTCATTGCCGCAGACTCTTACCATTATGAAAGGTGCTAACGACGGCAGCGGTTTTCCGGTCTTTCCTTTTATGAATGTCGGTAAGTAATTTGTTTAATCCTTAAAACTGATTTAATATGTTGTATTTAAGCATTGCAGCAGTCGTGATTATTTTGGCGATTGCTTATAAAAATGAGTTAAAGTCTTTTTTCGGAGAACTGAAGTCCCGAAAAAAAGAAGTTTCAACATCCCATTCGGCGGTAAATGACAGCAAAAATAAGGGCAATGGTATATCGTTGTGTTTTTGCGTTATAGCTTTTGTAATTAGTTTTATTTTTGGAACTCTGTTCGGAATTTTTGCTTTTGAAGCAAAGCCTGAATCTAAGCCTGAATCTAAGCCTAAACTTAATGATGCAAAGTTGCCTCTTAAAGAAGTTGTGCTTACTGTCTCAAATACCGGAGAGGGCAATGACGGCTGCAAATATGTAAAATTCTCTGATGGACATACCATAAGAGCAGATGTTGGTTCTCAAGATTATACTAAATGGGTGTTTTTAGAAAAAGGCGACAAGGTTCGTAAATTGATTTATGCCAACAAAGAGCCGGAGTATACGCCTGAATTTGATGATAACATCAACAAAGACAGCGCTGACAAGTAACTAAACAAAAAAAGGTTGTGTTATGTAAAAACACAGCCTTTTTTGTTTGTCAAACTTATGGAAAATAGGGTGAAATAAAATGCTTGTTTGTTAAAAAATACTATCAAGCAATCCTTCCAAAGTTGTCGGCGTGGATTTTGTTTTTACTTCATCTTCAGAATTTTTTTCTATCAGGTCACCAATGCTGTCTGCGGAATCATTATCGTCTATCAGCGAGCCGATATCGTCATCTGCGGTTATCAGCGGTTTGATATTGTGCGCCGCCAGCATAACATCGTGCCAAATTTCTGCCGGAATGGTGCCGCCGCCGACTTTATTCATCGGCTTTTCATTGTCGTTGCCAATCCAGACCGCGGCTACATAGCCACCGGCCCAGCCCACAAACCAAGCGTCGCGGTAGTTTTGCGTTGTTCCGGTTTTTCCGGCGGCAAAATACGGCAGCTGAGCTTTTTTGCCGGTGCCGCGGGTAATAACATGGCTTAGCATTTGCGACATTTCTTTAACGATATTACCGTCTATAATTTGCTTTTGCTGATTTGATTGGCGTACATAAAGCTGATGGCCGTCTTTACTGGAAATCTCGTTGATGGCATGAGGCCAAACCGCATAGCCGCCGTTAGCAAGAACCGCGTAAGCTGTTGCCATATCTAAAACTTTTACGCCGTTTGTTCCCAGCACCATTGACGGAGTCAAATTCATTTTCGTACTAATTCCCATTTTGCGAGCGTTGGCGGCAATATCTTTGAGATACAGTTCTTTAGATAGCGCCGCAGTTGCTACATTCAGCGAATGGGTGAGGGCAAAATCTAAAGTAACATTACCATAGTAGCGTTTACTGTAATTTGACGGCTGCCATTTACCGATTTTTAGCGGCGCATCGTTGACCATACTGTCCGGTGCGAAGCCGTATTGCAGCGCGGTAAGATAGACAAACGGTTTGAACGCCGAACCTGATTGTCGTATAGCCTGAACCGCGCGGTTAAATTGGCTGCGGTTATAGTCCATGCCGCCGACCATGGCTTTTATGGCTCCGTTATAATCCATAACCACAATCGCGCCCTCGCTGACGTTTTTGCCTTTGGCGCCCCAAATATGAGAACGCAGGATTTTTTCGGCGCTTTCCTGTAATTTTTGGTCAAGAGTTGTCATAACATTTATATCAACCGAACGTTCTCCGATATAACTGTTAACTTCATCGTAGACATATTGCGCAAAGTGTTTGCCTCCGCTTACGCGATATTGCTGACCGTTGCTGACAGGCAAAGTTTTGGCGGAAGCGTATTGTTTTTGATTTATATAATCGCATTCCAGCATATTGTGCAGAACCACATTGGCGCGTTCAAGCGATTTTTCGCGGTTTAAAATCGGATTGTAGCGGTTCGGAGCTTTAAGCATGCCGGCCAAAATCGCCGCTTCGCGCAGGTTCAAATCATCGGCGCTTTTGTTGAAATACCAGTTGGCTGCGGCTTCTGCTCCATAGGTTCCGGAACCGAAATAAACACGATTCAGATACAGCGCCATAATTTGATTTTTAGTCAGTTTGTTTTCCAGCCAAAATGCCAGCAGCAGCTCCTGAACTTTACGCTTGATGTTTTTGTTCGGCGTTAAAAAGATGTTTTTCGCCACTTGCTGTGTGATGGTGGAGGCGCCTTGTGCATAGCGTCCGCGGAATAGGTTGGTAATCATGGCGCGCCCGAAACCCCAGACATCAAAACCGAAATGTTTGTAAAAACGGCGGTCTTCGGTGGCAATAATGGCGTTAGTTAAATTTTTTGGCAGATTATCAGGATATATCACTTCGGCATAAACATTGCCGAATGCGGCTATATCGCTGCCATTCTCAGCCATAATGGTGGTAGATGGCTGCCGGGTTTGCGCCACGGCTTTGGCAATGTCCGGCATGGTGAAGTAGCAATAGGCCACATACGAGCCAACGGCAATAAACAAAAACAGTCCCAGCCATAAGCCGAGAATAAATAGCGATTTCCATAATGAAAAACCGCTTTTTTTCTTTTTTGCAGAGCGTTTTTTCTTTGGAGCCGATTTTTTCTTGGCGGTACTTTTCGCTTTGGTCTTTCGTACGGTGTCTTCTAAAATAACCAAGCCTTTTTTGAGGTTGCGGCGAATTTTTTGTTTTACGTTTTGCGGCATTGTATTCTCTCGTTTTTAGTCAAATATTCGTAGTTTGCACTATATATAAAATAAGTTAAAGAAGGTTTTATAAACAAAAGCGTAAAGAAAAATTTTTAATGCTTGGCGAACGCTTAAAAAGTCGCTATATTGGCGGACAAAGGAGTAAAAAATATGGCAAAAGTTTGTTTGATTGACGGTTCAGGGTATATTTTTAGGGCATTTTACGCGCTTCCGACAATGACATCACCTGACGGCACACCGGTAAATGCCGTATATGGTTTTTTGACAATGTTTATGCGGTTGATAAAAACAATACCATGCGATTATTGTGTGGTGTTGTTTGATGCCAAACGCAAGAACTTCCGTAACAATTTTTTTGCCGATTACAAAGCAACGCGCGCTGAAATTCCGGAATTACTGATTCCTCAGTTTGAGATTATTTATAAAACTGTTGAAAAATTGAATCTGCCATACATTTTACAAGAGGGGTATGAAGCAGATGATTTGATTGCCACCTATGCCAAACAGGCGGTTGAAGCCGGTCATGATGCGGTCGTTGTTTCTGCTGATAAGGATTTGATGCAGCTCATTCGTCCGCATGTGGAATTTTATGATGGTATGAAAGATAAATTTTTTACGCCGGAAGATGTCTATGAAAAATTCGGCGTTTATCCTGATAAAGTTGTTGATGTGCAAGCTCTTTCGGGTGACAAGACAGATAATATTCCGGGAATTCCGGGAATTGGACCGAAAACAGCTGCCGAACTTGTTAATTTGTTTGGTTCGGTGCAGGGAGTTTTGGAAAATGCCGAAAAAATTAAACAGGCAAAACGCCGCGAATTGGTTATGCAAAATAAAGAATCTGCCGAACTTTCGCTGAAATTGGTGACTCTTAAAGATGATGTACCGGTGGAGAGGCCGTTGGATGATTTTAAATGCAGAGCGCCTGATGCGGAAAATTTACTTGATTTTGTGACAGATTTAGGATTCAAAAGTATTTTGCCAAAATTGCAAAAATGGGTGGAAGAACGCCGCTGCGTTTTGGGTGAATATACTGAAAGCGTAAAAAAAGAGCAGCCTGCTCGTTATCTGAAAGTCCAAAATTGTGACGATCTGAAAATATTATATGGAGAAATTAGTTCGGCACAGCAGTTCAGTTTTCAGGTTTTGCATAATGGCGTGGAGCCAGAGGCTTTGAGTATCAGCACACAAGAAAACAGCGCGTATTATTTGCCGATACCGCAAGTCGCAGGAGAGGCTGATTTATTTGCTCATCATGATGTATCACAGCTGAATAATGAAACTGTCAAAAAGTTTTTGCTTTCTATTTTGGAAAATCAGAATATTCTAAAAATTGCTTTAGACTTGAAAACTCAATGGCATTACTTAAACAAAATTTGCGGCAGACAGCTTGATTTGTGGCCGTATCACGATGTTGCGGTGATGTCGTACGATGTTGACAGTTCGCTGCATGAGCATACTTTGCCTGTTTTAAGCGATATGCTGCTTGATAAAAAAATTTCTTTGCCGAAGTTGACGCAGAAAATCAAAAAAATAGATTTCTTTAACGAAGAATACGGTAATTATGTGTTTGAAAGTGCCGATTATGTGCTGAGGCTTTATCATATTTTGAAAGACAGCCTTTTTCACGAGCGTAAAATGTATGTGTATGAAATGCTCGACCGCCGTTTGCTGCAAGTTTTACTGAAAATGGAAGACGAGGGGATAACTATTGATGAAAACTGTATGGCGGAGTTGAATGATGATTTTGCCGGACAGATGAAACAAACGGAAAGTGAAATTTTTGCTTTGGCCGGTACGGAGTTTAATTTGGGTTCGCCAAAGCAAATCGGCGAAGTTTTGTTTGATAAACTTGGTTTCAGCGGGGCTAAAAAAACAGCAGGAACAGGCAATTATAACACCAGCGCCGAAGTGTTGGAGCAGCTGGCTGAAGAACATGAAATCGCTGCTAAAATTTTGGAATGGCGCAGTTGTGCCAAACTGAAATCTACCTACACAACGGCTTTGTTGGAAGTAAAAGACAATAATAACCGAGTTCATACCACTTTTTCGCAAACGGTGGTGAATACAGGACGTTTGGCTTCTTCTAATCCGAATTTGCAAAATATTCCAAATCGTTCGGAAATCGGGCGTAAAATCCGCGCTTGTTTTGTGGCTAGAAAAGGGTATAAAATCGTGGCTGCCGATTATAGTCAGATGGAACTGCGTTTGTTGGCGTCGGTCGCCGATGTTAAAGCCTTGAAAGAGGCGTTTGCCGCCGGTGTGGATATTCATGCCGCCACAGCCGCCAGAGTGTTTGGTTTAAAACCTGAAAATGTTGACCGAGAACATCGCAATCGCGCCAAAGCTATCAATTTTGGTATTGTTTACGGTATTTCTCAGTTTGGTTTGGCCAAGCAAATCGGCACCACTAAAGAGGTGGCTAAGCAATATATTGATTCATATTTTGCCGCAATGCCGGAAGTTAAAGCTTATATGGAAAAGACAATAGCTTTTGCACGCAGTCATGGTTATGTTCTGACCCCGATGGGACGCAAGTGCGCAGTACCGGGGATTAACGATAAAAATCACCGCATTGTGTCATTTGCCGAACGAGCAGCTATTAACGCGCCGATACAAGGCGGAGCGGCCGATATTGTAAAACTGGCAATGCAAAAAGTTTATCAAGCGATGAAAGAACATCAGCTGGACGGGCGTTTATTGCTGCAAGTGCATGATGAACTGGTGCTGGAAGTCAAGACCGAACATGCGCAGCAAACAGCAGCTTTGCTGCAGAAAATTATGGAGGAATCTGCTGATACGGCAGTAAAAATGGTGGTGGAAACCGGTGTCGGCGATACTTGGGCTTCGGCGCATTAAAATTGCAAAAAAAGTATGTGTTAACCTTTCAGTCATAAATTGTGTCGTATAAAAGCAATAACAGATTAAAAGGAGAATGCAAAATGAAAAAATATTTGTTGCTTGCTGCAGGTTTATTGACGGCTGTTTCGGCTAATGCCGGCGAATATCGTCCGTATGTGGGTTTTGACTATGTCAATATGACGCCAAACTTAAAAGGCCGTTATGAAAATTCTTTTGCCGAAAATTATGATTTGGGCAGCTTGACTGCTGGTGTAAAATTTGTTGACTATGGTTCTATAGAATTTTTTGCCGAGCGCTCTTTGCAAGAAAAGAAAGTTATGGGTTCTAATGTGGCTCGCAGCCGTTTATATGGTTATGGAGCCGATGTTTTGATTGATATGTATAATGTTTCGGACGCCACAATTTTGGGTTCGGTTGGTTATGGGCGAATTTCATCTAACCTAAAATACAATGGTAAAAGCGATAAAGATAAAACAAATGCTTTGCGTTTGGGTGTCGGCGGTGAAATCAATCCGACTCCGGAATGGGGTTTTAGGGCAATGTATCGTTATTCTTTAGCTGACGGCGATGCTTATAACAACAGCAAAGAATTTACTATCGGTGCGCGCTATTATTTTTATTAAATAACAGAAGCTCTATAAAATACAATTTTTTCGTTTGACAAATAATTAAGGTTTGTCTATGATGCAGGCAAACTTTAATTATTTTAAATTTTATTCTTATGGATAATACTTTATTTTTATGCTGTGCAATCGTAATGCTTCTTTGGTGCGCTGTTTTTGGTCGGGATTTTTATAAAAATGCCAAATGTAAACCGGATGCATCTTCTGAAAAACAAAAAAAATCTCCGAAAATGCGGCTGAAAAGTCTGAAAAAATGCCTGGAAAAAGACCGAAAAAAATTTTCAATTTTTTGACTAAGTTTAGGGTGTTTATGGTATTATTTATTTTGATGCTTATTTGCGGCGCAATGTATTGTATTTTACCGATTTCTGATTTAGGTTCAAATATTTCAAATAAAGAAACCGCTAAAATTCAAGAAATACAAAGTGATGATAATGTTGTGTATTTCAAACTTGATAACGGACAGGTTTGGACACTTTCAATTGATAATACGGAAAATGTCGGTGAAGATAAAATCAAAAGTGTGACAATCAGAATAGGGGATAATCTGACCGAATACTATAATAATTCCGCAGATGCAGAAAGTGGTGACATTGGGGTTGCTGAATAGTTTTTATCAAAAAAGGTTGTGTTAAAAAACATGACCTTTTTTTGTTTGACAAATAAGTAAAGTTTGTCTATGATGACGGCGAATTTTAATTATTAACATTTTAAATTTATTTTTATGGCAAAATTAAATTATTTTGAGCTTATAACAAATGCAAGTGCAGGATGTTTGTCTGATGAAGATTTTGCAATGGTTTGTCAAGCTTATTCAATGGAAAAAAACATCTACGCGGCCAAAGTCATTCAAAAGAAATGGTATCATTCGTCTGGTGTTCAGGTCGCCAATTCATTGGAAAAATTTGGCGGAGAAGTGTTTTCAAGCAATTTGTGGACTTTATATTTTGAATATAAGGATAAAAACGCTTACCATAAAGAAGTTGAAGATTTGCTTTTAGAACGTGCCGTGGAAGAACAATTTGTTTTTGCAAAATTGCCTCATCCTTTGAGCGAAGAAAGTGAAATCAAGCTTATAAGCATACGTACTGGCGATATTGTTCCGGAATTTGATTTTCAGGTTGCTGCAACTTCATACGCAATTTTTAATGATACTCCGGTATTATTTTTTCAGACAAGCAATAAGTATGACAAGCTGTTTTCCATTCATCGTATTCGTTTGGATGCTGTGTTTGGAAATTTGAAGACATATCTGGAAAAGTTTGCTATATGCAAATCGGCTCTGTTGAAATTGATGGAAATCGCCTTGAACGGACAGCGTAAGCAAGTGCCTTATTTTAGTTATGATTATCTGAAATTGGCAGTCAAAACGCTGGCTTTTTATGATGCTCCGGATGCTTTGGATGATGAAAAAATACAGCTGCAATTGCTCCGTATTACAATATGGAACAAGTTGGACAGATGTGTTAATTATCCGCTGAAACGTCAAGTTTTGTGCAGATACAATATGGATAATCCGGCTTCTGATACAATTGTTGATGAGTTGCTGAAATATCAGAATATAGATTTTCTGCGCGAGTTGCTGTCTCATAGTTGGCTGAAAAATGGTAAACAGCGTGTTTTGCAAAAATATCCTGAATTAAAAGCTGAAATTTTGCTCGCTGATTTGGCTCACGAAGCCAGCATCTCCAATCCGAAAGAAAGAAGATATATTGTCACTCCGAAATATCTGAATTTGCTTTTGGAAAATCGTGAAAGTCGTTGTCGAGAATTGCAGCCTGATGTTCCAATCAATGAACTGTCAATTTTGAATTTATGTCTCCGTATGTATAATACTTATGAAAATTGTCATTTTACATCCGGTGAACGCAGTCAAATTTTGGAAGAAACTGTTCATTATTGTGAAGTTTTCGGCACAAAATCTTTGAAAGAGTATATTCCTCAGCTGAAAGAATCTGTAAGGGAAGAAAAACATCGCATTTATTGTCTATAAGCAAAAAAACAAAGGCTCTGTAATTTACAGAGCTTTTGTTTTTTGTGTCGTCTAATTTTTGAAATCGGCTTCAAAATCCTCCATTTCTTGTTCATGTTCCAATTCCTCTTTAAGAATTTTGCGAGAAATGCGGAAAGTTTCAAAATCTTTTCCTTCCGTCATTTCACAAAGACGCTGATAGCGTTCAACGGCACAGCGTTCTGAAGCAAGATTTTCTTTGACAAGAGTTTGTACATCTGTGACTTTTGGAGGCATATAACGGCATCGAGCCAAACGTCCCCATTCTTCGGGACTGATGGCTGGTGTGCCGCCTAATTGTAAAATACGGTCTGCTAACCAATCGGCGTGTTTAAGCTCTTGACCGGCATGTTCCTTAAATTCCGCCACAACGGAAACGCGCTCTCGGCCATAAGCTAATTTTGCGCCAAGCCAATATTGATAATAAGCCAGCCATTCTTCGGCATAAGCCTCGTTCAGAACTTTAAGCAGCTCCTCGATATCTGATTTGATGATTTTTTTAGCCATTTCACCCATTTTTTTCCTCCTTGAAAATTTGAAACACAATATACATAATCACTACATGAACAGAATCAATGTTTACGACTATTTAATATTTTACAGCTAAACTTATAAACGAAAGATAGAGGAGAAAAATATGGTTTTGGTGGCTCCGAGCCTGTTGGCCGCAAATTTCAGATGTTTAGAAAATGATGTGCGAATGGTTGAAAAATCCGGAGCAAATTGGCTGCATTTAGATATTATGGATGGGCATTTTGTGCCTAACCTGAGTTTTGGAGCAGACTTGGTAAAACAGCTTCGTCAAGTCAGTAAATTGTTTTTTGATGTGCATTTAATGGTGGAAGAACCAAGTAATTTTTTGCCGCAGTTTTTGAATTGCGGAGCCGATTTGCTTACCGTACATTATGAAGCTTGTTCGGATTTGCAGCAGGTGTTATTGAATATAAAAGCCGCCGGACTTAAAGCAGGTGTGTCGCTTAAACCAAACACTCCGGCTCAGTCTTTGCAGCCATATTTGCAATATATTGATAATATTTTGGTTATGACTGTAGAACCTGGGTTCGGCGGACAAAAATTTATGCCGGAAATGCTGCAAAAAATTAAAATAATTTCCGCTATGACCGCCGAAAAAAATATAACAATAGAGGTCGACGGCGGTATAACTCCGGAAACGGCAAGACTGTGTGTGGAGCAGGGAGCAGGGGTTTTAGTCGCCGGAAGCGCTATATTTAAAAGTGATAATCCGGCTGAAGTTATCAAAAAACTGCATATTTTGGGAGAAAAATAATGGCGACCATTATGATTGTTGAAGATGAACAGGCAATTGCTCTTTTACTGAAATATAATTTGGAAAAAAACGGATATGATACTATTACCGTCTCGCATGGAAACAGAGTTGTCGCTGCTGTCGAAAAATATTTGCCATCATTGATTTTGCTGGATTGGATGTTGCCTGAGATGTCTGGATTGGAACTTTGTAAAATCATCCGTAATAATCCTGAACTAAAAAATATTCCGATTATTATGCTGACAGCCAAAAGTCAGGAAGAAGACAAAGTTATCGGTCTTTCGGCCGGAGCTGATGATTATGTGACAAAACCGTTTTCTATTCCCGAACTGTTGGCGAGAATTAAAACAAATTTACGACGTGTCAGCACTACCTCTCAGCCGATGAAAAAAGACTATGTTTTTCAAGATATACGCTTGGATGCTATAGAGAAAAAAGTATTCCGCGATGGAAATTATGTGCGGTTGGGACCTACCGAGTTTCGGATTTTGAAACTGCTTATTGCCAATCCGCGGCATGTTTTTTCTCGTGAAGATTTATTAAAGGAAGTTTGGGGAAACAGCGTGTATGTCGAAATGCGTACAGTAGATGTGCATATCCGCCGTCTGCGCAAGGCTCTAAACGAATTTGGCGCCGATTACATACGCACTATCCGCGCAACAGGGTATTCTATTGACGACCATGAAACAGAAAACGAATAAAACTAGACAGATTAGCTAATCAGCGAAAAATCAGAGAATCTTTTAGGCGGTCGAAAATGTTCTTTTCAATCGGTTTGTTTGAATTTGCAGTTTTCTTGTGATTTTGACTGTTTCTGACACCGCGTAATTCTTCAATTCGCTGAGTAGTCACATTTTTTTGCGGCTGTTTCTGCCTGTTTTGAGCTTGTTTATTTTGTTCGGAGATTTGTTGTCTTTTAGTCTCATTGATTGCCTTTTTTGTATCGGCTACAGCCAAACCGCAGTCAATGGCGGTGCTTACGGCGGTTCCGACACCAGGGACACATCCGGCGGCGCCTGAGGCTACTTCACAGCAAGCTTTTCCCCATTCGCCGTCTTTGGCGCGCTCATAGGCAAAATACAATCCTGCTCCTAAACTTACAAGCGGAATCTTTTTTAGAACCGCTTTACCAGCCGCTTTGCCGGCGGCTTTACCTGCGGCTTTGGCAACTTGTTTGGATGCGGCTTTGGCTGTCTGATGTGCTATGACTTTTTCTGTAACTTTTTCCGCAGCTTTGGAAACTCCTTTTGCCGCTGCGTTCATACCGGCAGATGTGGCGACACCTTGCACAGAGGCATGAACTACACTTTTTCCAAATGTTGCGGCTGCTCCTTTTTTATCGCCGTTTTTGTATTGCTCATATGCAGAAACGCCTCCGGCGGCAACAACCGCAACCGGAACAGCTCCTGCTTTATTTATTACACGGGCGGCTGTTTTATTGCGCGGACGCCAGCTGTTAATCTTGCCGATGGTGCGCCCGACCGCATTATTATTCAGAGCTTTTCCGGCTTTTTCAACGGCTTTGTCCATACCATCGCTAAGTGTTTTTATTTTACTTCCCAAACTGTTGTTTTTCTTTTGTGCTTTCAAGGTGTTATGTAAATTACCATCGGTAATTTTTGCCTTCTGAGAGGCAATTTTGCTTTGATGGGCAGTTTGTGTTTGATTTTTAAGCGTTTCTTTTAATGTCGGTGTATTTTGACCGGTTTCAGAAAAATCGGCTGACTGTTGTTTTTTTCCGGTAATTTTTTCGTAAGCATTTTTTAAGGGACTTAAAATACGCTCTTTTCGCAAATCGGCAATTTGTCCTTTAGAAAGACCTGCTTTTGACAAGAGGTCTAATGATACTTTTTTGCCGTTTTCCATCGGATTGTCTATAATTTTAACACCTTCCGGAACAGAAAGATGGTGGTTTTTGATGTATTCGGTTGTAACTTCTTTTACATTTTTATGAAGTTTGCCGGTATATTCAAAGTTAATGTCGCCTTTGGTCGGTAATTTTATTTCTGAACATTCTGTGCCGGGATGAACTATCGCGTCTTGGCATTTAGAAAAATCAAGCTTGCGGTCAGGTGCAAATTTGACATTTTCATTGATATAAACTTTTCCTTGTTCCGGAAGTTTTATATTCACTTTGCTTAAATCCACATTGCTCAAAGTTACTTTTTGGCATTTAGACAAGTCAACGGTGCTGCCTTCCTGAAATTTGCAGTTGCTTAAATTTAAGTTTTCACAGCCGGAAAACTCCAAAGTGCAGCTTTTGCCAAAATTGGCGTTTAATATTTCTATGTGGTTAGCTTGCGCCGGTAATTTGACAGCTTCATTTAATTCTGTATTTGTTATGCTTAGTTTATCACATTTATCCGGAAGCTTGACCGAATTAAGCTGGCTTTTTGATACATAAATATTTGATTGTTTAGATAAATCCAAATTTTCGGTACTTTTAACGTTTATAAGAGTTATATTTTTTACTTTATCTGACAAGTTTACGGATGATAATTTTAAATTATCAATATCTGTAAAGCTGATTTTTTCAACACCGTCAGGTAATTTTAGTGATTTAAAATCACTACGGACATCTACATCTTTAGCTTTAAAATCAGATAGGTCATAATTAAATTGTTTATTGTTTTTTACAAAAATTGATTCATTATTTTTCTGTGATTGAAGCTCTAAATAGTGATTTAGACTTTGTTTTAGTTCCGATGGTCCAATTTTGCCTCTGAATTCTACCTTATCAATATCTTTAGGAAAAGATGATATATCCAAATTTGATTTTCCGAAAGAAGAATAATTTTTTGTATTAAAATCCACTTCACCGTTAATAATCAAGTGTCCGTCAGCGGCTTGGGCTAGATTATTCGCACACCAGTCTTTGCCTTTGGTCTTTAATAAAAAGGATTCCATGTTTTCTTTAGATAAATCGCCGCTATATTTTAAGCCGTAGCAACCATCTTTGGTTATTGGTATGTTGTCTAAGGATTTTACAACTGAGTTATCTGGAAAAATGATGCTTTCAATTTGATAGTTTTCAAGTCCTTTCGGCAGTTCAACAATATTAGTACTTTCCAAATTCAATCTCAGATTATAGTTCGGATTAAATGTTTTGCCGTCTGGAAATTTGTCATAATTATCACCGCAGGTTTTTCTTAAAAACAAATCCGGATTCATATTTTTTATAGATTCTTGATTGGTGATTTTTATTTTATTGGCACCGAGTTTTGTTGTGGGAACATCATTTAAATCATTAACGCTTAAATCTATGAAATTTAAATCTTTTATCGGAGTGTCGGCAAAATTTTGCGGACAGCCTACAAATTTACCGGATATGTGTTTACCGGATAAATCCCACAAGCCGTCTTTGTATTCCATTCCAAGTTTACGGCAAAATGTTTCGGCATCAACCTTATCGCAATTATCAACTGTAGCATCTACCAAAAAGTATCCGTTTGAGGCAAAAGGCAAGTCATTCATATTTACATGCTGTACCTGATTGGCATTAAAACGGCCGTTTATTGTGACATTTGATAAGTTAGGAATTTTTTCAACACCTAAAAAATCAAGATTCAGGCTTTCTTTACAAGTAATTTGACCTCCGTTGTTTGTTAAAGCGTCTCGGTGAACAAAGGCTTTCAAAAATTCATCTGACGGAATTGCTGATAAATCGGTATAATTTTTAGGCGGTAACTTTTCACCGGTTTTAAATTCATAAGAAATATCAGGTGAATTTTTTATTTTGTCTTGTCTATCAGCCACATAGCCGACAACTTTGTCATCAGAAGGTTCGTGCATCGCAAAAAAATCACGCCACTTTTCATCGGCTATATTACCATTTTCATCCAAAGGAATTGAGTATAATTTGTTTTCACCTTGTTTGCCAACATGCAAATAAATCGCATGAACTTTGTTATGGTGCGGAAGTACGGGAGTTTCATAAATTTGTCCGTCATGTCCGTTCCAGTCTTTGTTAGTGTCGGATAATACTCTTGGTTTGTCGCCTTCTTCCAAGCCGACATTATGATAATAAATTTGCTTATCTCCCATGCTTTCAAATTCATAAATAAAGCCATATTGAATATTATCGGAAGTAGGTGGATAGAATGCACCGCCTTTTGTTGAACTGGTTCCGCCTTTACCGGAAAATGAACCGCTTATTTCAATTGCTGGAGACGAATGCGCAATTTTTCTGGAATTAAATTCAGATATAGTCGCATATGGGTTGTTACCCAAGCTACCGCCGCGGTATAAATATTTTCCGCCGTCTTGATAAACGTTTTTTATAGACATTTCATTAAAATCGGCAGTTTCTGATTTGTCATAGGCCTCGGCTACCATTTTATCTATAAATGTTTTGTAGTCGCCGCCGTGTCTGGCTTCTATTTTACTAAAATCCTCGATATTCGGATGCGCGTCTTTAATGTTTATGGCTTTGCTGTTGTCGGCATTGATGCTCAATGTTTTATCTGCTTCAACTCCAATGGCGTGAGGTGATGAATAAATCAATGATTTTGCCGTCTGTGGATTGGCATGTCCGAGGATTGTGTAGTTGTTTTTCAGAAGTAAATCTTCAATATATACTGTTGCTTTCAAAGCATCATGCGGTTTCATATTCGGGCATAAAATACCGGATTCCGTTATAACATACTTATTTGGAAGGGATGCTTCCTTATCCATAAATGAAACGGCATCAATTCCTTGCTCTCGCAATAATGAAACTACAGATTGAACATTTTCAGGATTCAAAGCTCGGTCGGCATTTCTAAAATCTATAGCCACAGCCACATTTTCATTCAAGCCTTCATAGTAGTTTGAAAGTGATTTACGAATTTGCTCGCCATGTTCGGATTTAGCCAGTTCATGTTCAATGTCATCTTTAGTCAGCATGCTTTTCAGTCCTTGCGGTAAATAATTATCGTTCTATTGATTTTCTTTGTTGAATGTTTATATTTGTCTGCATTTTATTTTTATAAATTTCAACAAATTGTTTGGATAATGCTTCTCTCATTTCTTCTATTTTTTTTGTATCATGAGTAACACTATAGGCAAGTTTTAGCCATTTCATCATTCCTGTATAAGCAAGCCGCAAAGAACCATCTTCGTTTTTAGCTTCATATGCAATTTTTAATCCGCTTTTATGGGTGGCAGATTTATTTTTTATGTCTATTTGCCAATCATTTATAAAATCTTTCAGTTCAGCCATTATACAATCCTTTTTAAATATTTTATATTTTTTTCATTATATCAGAGGTATGTCGTATTTACAAGCAAATTAAGAAAAAAGATTTAAGTTTTCTTGAAAATAAGCAATTAGATTGTTTGCTGAAAAATGTCTGTTTCAAAGTATACGGCATATCGGCAACTAAGGATAAGCG
>ERZ1034949.322-NODE-322-length-32954-cov-5.967963_pt1 | contig 32954 bp, 15 predicted proteins | sample MGYA00520590_ERZ1034949 | MGnify/ENA primary metagenome ERZ1034949 (study PRJEB33766, sample SAMN09781752) | gut metagenome | biome: gut microbiome | host: Homo sapiens | place: Madagascar | study: EMG produced TPA metagenomics assembly of the PRJNA485056 data set...
GGGTCGACATGGGCGAGGCCAACATGCGGCAGCGCCGCGGATAGACCGGTAGCAACAAAAAGGCACCGGGGCCGGCGCCGGCCCCGGTGCCCAGACGCAATAACGGCGGTGCTGTTTCGCGATATTCAGCAGTGCTCAAGCGAGCAAATACTCAGGCACCGGAAACCGTTGTGGAATTCGGTGCCCTTATTATTACCAGTAACCTCTACCCTAGTCGCTGCAGCACGGTAGTGTCGCATTCATTTTATTTCATGCCACTATGCAGTCACGAGGTATTCACATGGCAAGAAGGATTAATGCGATGTGAACACACCCCAATACCCATCCAAATTAGAATAAAAGATTAACAACAGGGGATGATTCAGCTGCAAAGTGATTCACTGCAATCGAATAAACCCAATAACAAACTCAATATAATCGGAGCGCAGCAATATAGAGGAAACGCGTATCGAATCAAGTAACAAGGCCCAAGCAAGCAAGTCATCGTATAAGCAATTATCGTTACAGCAGGTATCATCAAATCCATTTTTCTAAAATGAATAGAGACAATTGTAAGTAAAAAAGCACTCCAGACAACCAAAGCGGGTGACGTGACCAATCTCAAGAAAAATGAATTCATCCAAAATGGTTCATAGCAAAGTTTCCTGATAACAGGCAAAAGAGAACGCAACAAGCTGTGTCTAACAGGGATGATCCAATTCTCAATATCTTGAACATTATAGACATCATAGCCAGCTTGTCCCATATCGCGACCAAGAGTACCAGACTCCATCACCTCCCATTGATCAAATTCTAGATAAGGCTTGGTGGTACCCACCGTGTCGTAGTTTGAAAATATGTACCAATAGCCCTCGGTCTGAGCAACAAACGCATCTATGTAATCCCGGGGATATTCCAAGCCCAACTTAGCCCAAAGCCGAAGAAAAGAGGGAAGATTGTCGGCTATCGCTCGACTTGTTCCTCCGGAAAATTTAATTGGATCAACAATTCGCTGGTTGTAAAGCCTCCAATTTGGAATCATTGAGACAACGGTATCTTTTTCATCTTGGGATATAGAGTCCGATCGAAGAAGCAATGTTCTTGCAATTTGTTGAATTGGCAATCCAAGAATTTCGCTTGAATTGCTCGTAATCTGGCTAATCTTTTTCGGCACAACAGACCCCAGCAACAACAACAAAATCAAACACGGAATTAAAGCCATTACGGTGAATTGCCTCTTAGATCGAAAGACAACAATTAACATCAACAAAAGCAAAACTATTAGTACCATTGCATTATTACGGAATAGGCCTGAAAGTAACGCAGATAAAAACAGAACGGATACCTCTTTTTTCGAGCCTATAAAACATTCTTCATGTCTGCATAACTTTGCAAGCTGAACAACGAAGACAGAGAATAATGCAGAAAAAGCCGAATCTTTTGTTGCGCTAACCGCAAGAATTGGGAAAACCGGGAAAAGGCAAACCATGATTAGGCTGGCATAATAAACCAACCGTCGTCTGCAAAGCTGAGATAAATTACAAAGCACGTAAGCAAAGCAAATCGACATAACCAACATCTGCGAAAAGGTGTAAATTGCAAAACCGGCTGTATAACTCCCAAATAGCAAATTACCAAGCGACAATAAGCCCGCAAGCCAATAAGTATGGACAAGAGGATGAAAGGAATTAATCACGCCAATACCCAACGAATAATACACTTGGGTAATTGCGTCGTATACATACAGACCAGGAAAGCACGCGAGAAAATACGGCATCCAAGCCAGCAGGATAATTGCACTTGATAAGAATAGCGATTTGAACGAATAGCAGATATAACTCGAATGAACAGCTAACCCTTTGTTTTCATCAGCTTTTTGAAATAGAAACAGTGCACAACAAAACGCAATGCACGCACACGCTAATGACACCACTATGGAAGTCGCAGAAGCGGTAAAAAATGATCCATAATGATCAAAATTGTATCCAGCGAGAGTGAAAGCAAAGAGAAGCAAAGAGAAGCAAAAGGCATAAAGGGTTGATCTGCTACGCAGAAAACTATTTGTAAACATGTAGTGCATGTAATCAGCACTCCAATTTCTTCTATAAAAGCTTCTACCTATAATTATGGGACAATTGTCTCAATATATGGAATCCTCTTCAATAGGAGAACGATAAGGATGCAGGTGACATAAATAACCAAGGGTCCGACAGTTCTCAATGGAATCGAATCCATCGATATACCCAAAAAGCCGCAAACGAAATTATCCAACACAAGCTTGTGAATCAAATAAACACCAAAGCTTGCTCCAGATATAGTAGCAATCAATTTACGATGCTTTACGAATCGAGAAAAACGTAGCTCATTGTTCTTAAACCACATAAACAAGGAGACACTAGGAATAACTGCCAAAAAAGACATGTAATTAAAAAATAGTCGATCAACCTGACCCGTTGATGTAGAAGATAGATATGTGTATCCGTAGCGTAAAGCCAAGCAAATAATTCCAGCACAATATAGCAGCTTTAACTGCTGTTTCGTGAGGTTGAAATCTACATCTGCAAGCAGCCACCCGAGAATCACATACATAATATATCCGCTTGCCACGGAAATAGTAATATCGGCATTCCAAGGCAGACCGATAAAATAAAACAAGTAAGGCCCCACCGATACAAACAAGAACGCACATCCAACCATGTACCAAAGCGTTTTCTTTTGATCAACCAACAAGGAGAGCACCGGTATAGAAATTGTTACAGCAAACATGGAAAAGAAAAACCAATACGTTGGCTCTATTGTGTTGGTCATTAGTGCGCTGATAAATCCCCGTAAAGTGAACGGCATGTTAGGTGAAGCCGGAATAAATAACCCACTAAAACGAAATATGAACAGAATGACGCTCCATGCCAAAAAAGGAAAGAAGATTCTTGACATTCGAGATTTCAGAAATGTGAAAGTGTCCCGCTTGACTCGGTAATTTAAAGTTTTCGCACCAGTTAGCATAAAAAAAATCGGTACGGCCCAATAAAAAATCACTTCAATAATAAGTGATGCAGCCCATGACATCCCTTTGGTGTAGGTATGCACAATACCGTTGCAGTGCAAATATACTACGGCTATAGTTGCAAAAATATTCAGTAAATCAAAATACAGTACCCGCTTGTTGACCGGAGCACTGTTCATATTTCCCTGGTATGTATTATTCACCATTACATCCCTCTTAAGTATTTGTCTTGTTGATCATAATAGCAACAAACGATTGTAATCTTTAATTAAGAAGGTCGAAACGGCATAGGATATCAACCGTATATTAATTTGGAACTGCGTCTTGCGTCCAATCGATTTCACTCAAGCATAGTGACCGATAACTAAGTTATTGCACTATTTCAACGGCTGCATGCCTTCTAACGGAAAACATACAGCCGTTGAAGATTGGTCCAATCTCTAAATATGATTACTACAGCAATGGGATTCATGTGTTCTGGACAACACAAAATCGAAATCGATAGCATTTGACGTTATAGAAAGCGCTAAATAGATAATCTTTTGATATTTATTAAGCCCAGATAAGTTTTTTTACCATACAAAGAGAAATAACTTGGAGCATGTAGTTTTAATTCAAGCTCAGGATACCCGTCTTTTAGCAACTTCTTAGCAAGTTGCTTTTTCAAAGGCTCCGATGAAAGTGTCGAGATATTCCAAATCGAGTAGTCCATAGCCCAATTCAAAAAACTGCGCTTCAATAGCTCAAATTTACCGACCTGCTTAAGATCTTCCTTAATACGGTAAATCGCTTCGTAAAAACACTCAGGATTGGCATCGCGAGTATTAGAGACAGACCCCTTTCTTGTCGAACGATGCTTGACAAGAACTTCGCTAACAACTGAAATCAATTTAGCACGGTAAAGAAGACCGTATACAAAAACACCGTCTTCACTGTTAGCCAAATCAGTGGGGAATAACAATTTCGAGTCCCTGATTAGCGATGTTTTATACAGCCTGTCCCAAGGCCAGCCCATAAACGCCTCAAACAAAGAATCGGAGACATCATCGACAGTAAATGATTCTTTCGAAGGAATAAGGTCGAGTTTTAATACCCAAGGTGTTGGAATAGATTGACATGATTCGCCATCATATTCGCAACTACTACAAACCACAACATCAGCATCTGTATGCTGCGCGCGTTTATATAGCTTACTAAACATGTCGAAGGCAAAAATGTCATCAGAATCAAGGATTAAGGTGTAAGCGGCAGAGACTTCCTCAAGCGCCCTATTGCGCGCAGCCGCAACACCCTTATTCTCCTGATCTATAACCTTTAAGCGAGAATCAAGCTGTTCATATTCCGCAAGAATTTCTCGAGAAGCATCTGTTGAGCCATCATTAACGCAAATGATTTCGAAATCAACAAAATCCTGGGCAAAAATCGAATCAAGTGTTTCCCTCAATACTTCTGCAGTATTATAGACGGGAAGAACTACGGAAATTTTAGGCTCAATATGAGCCTTGCAGAATTTAGCTGGTTTCCTTGACGCCATCTCGTTATCAATAGAGTCAACAAGCATGGATATGGTGTCATCACGCGTCAGTTTGCTTTGAATCAAAGCTTTCGCTTGATCTAAGCCACTTTGTTGTGCAACTTGGAAGACAGTTTTTACCTTACGTTCGAAACGCTTAATCCCGTGCTGATAGTCAACACCCTTTGTTATGAAATCAATAAATGCCTGTGGATTGGAAATTGTTGTCTCAACAGCGGACAATTGCCCGGGAGCAAACAGTGCAGGATCGACCTCTCCTGCTGCCTTTGCTTCAGCAAATTCGCTTCCGAATCTTTTGACGAATTCTAGGCGATATTCATCGGCCACCCTGCCAGCATTCCATGTATATGCATCGCACATCATTTTTGTTGCAACAGGAGAAAGCGAATCATGCAAATCGGGTCGGTCCTCACGAAGCCAGCGACGAATCTCCTCATACTCAAGACAAATGGTATTCACTTTGCCGGGATTGTTAATTGAAGACGCCTCGTTATCCTGTCGATAATGGACAAAAGGCTTATGTACGAACATAACGCGTCTAGCGCAAGCCCAAATTTTGAAGTTAAATGCAGTGTCCTGATAGGCGGCACCGGGCGTCTCTAACAGACGGAGGTTATTCTTTCTGATGAAATCAGTACGATAGATAGCCGACCACAAAGCAGGCTGAACATAGAAACAATGTTGGTTATCGCGAATACTCGGATCAATAACCCGGTCACACTCATGATTGCCAAACAGCTCTAGCAAGTGATCATTCTTGATTTTTTTAGCCCAGTAGAGATAGAAATTAGCTCGAACAACTTCCAAATTAAATGCATCCGCATAGTTCACGAGCGTTTCGAGCATATCGAGGTCGGCGAAGTCATCGGACTCAAGAATCGTAACATACTCGCCACGAGCCATATCGAGGCCAGTATTTATTCCAACCCCATATCCACCATTTTCTTTGTCAACAACGACAAGGCGAGGGTCGGAATCGGCAAACTGGTGCAAAATTTTGGAAGAATTATCCGTAGAACCATCGTTGATAGCAATAACCTCAATATCCTGAAGGGTCTGAGCGAGCAAACTCTTGATACAGGAAACAACGAATACTTCGTTATTGTATACCGGCACAATAACTGAAACTTTTGGGCTCATATCCATCCTCATCTCGTTATACGAACTCAATTAGTTTAATCGCACGGAGATTCCGAGCTATCATTTTTTAATCCGTGCATAAACTTTATTGATTAAAGGGGTCTTTAGTTTTTTAAGCTCATCGACACTCGCCTGCAGTTCATCGATACGTTTTTCGGCATCAGTAAGCCTCCTGTGCAAATCTGCTCGAATACGCTCACCTTCACTAACTTTAAAAAATAAATCATCGAAGGTCTCCCATGCAGGTTTCAAGGCGTTATCAATGGAGTCATCAAACGGGCGCGAAAGGTATCTCTCCAACACGCTTTCATAAAGAGGAGAGAAGCGCGCCTCGCTCCAGAATAAATCTGAGCCTTCAACCCCTTGCATCCATGGTTTTATTGGTCCAGCATAATGAAAAATCGATGGTTTGAGGCGCGCTTCAAGATAGCTATGAAACATATCTTGTGGAGCACAAGAAGCTATTTCTTTTACACGAATCCCCTCGGAATCAAATAGCACATTCCACTTCATTGGCAGAAATAAAACAGAACCCGCAAAAGTAGAATTCAAGAAGTCTTGGTCTGGGTAACTTGGCTGGTAGTCATTAATCCAACTCGAATAACTCTCCAGGGTTACCCCGTTTTTCATCCTTGCGATATCCATCAGTAAAACGCCAGAGTTAAAGTAATCAACGCCAGAGGCAATTCCAAGCGCAGATAGTCGTTCGACTTCTCCAACAGCATAACCAGATACCATTCCAGCCGTACCAATGTCGCGAACAGCCCCAAGAATATTATGTCCGAGATCCAAGTCATACAGTTTGGAAATGTCATCCAGCACGACCAAATCAGCATCTAGATAGACGATCTTTTCAACATCTGGCAATAAGCTTCCGAGTGAAAGCCGGTAAACGCATTCAGGTCCAAAGAAAGGACCGAAATCAAATGTTTTAAATCTCTCGTTGATGTCGGAGACATCAACGAGCTCAGTCGCGAATTTATCAGCAGCATAAGGAACGGCGCACTTAAGGTCGTCCGTCGTAACATCCGCAGACAGAATATGAATAACATAGTATCGATCGGGATCTCGATGACGAAAAACAGACGATACCATGACGCTAAAATATGGCAGGTATTTCTTATTAATTGCAGCTGCGATATGAACGGTACTGCTCATAATTCTCCTCGCAGTGTCCTGTTAATTCCCTAAATATTGGTTAGCTTTCGCGACCAGCCAGTTGACATCTGTTCCAGCAGGGCAGCTCGTCGATGAATACCACTTGTGAATTCCAACGTTATCGCCCATCGTCAGATGTCTCCAACCCTTAGACCTTGCAAGCGCGGCCATAAGCTGCGCACTAGTATCAAGGGTAGCATACGAAGGCGGATTTGCCGTAGTACCCACATGCTCAATAGACACCGAACGCTTATTCCACTCCCAGTTACCTACCGCCCATGCCGTATCGTTAAGGCCAACGTACTGGTGAATCTGCCCCGGTGCCACGCCATAATGAGCCGAGGCTTCGCGTGTACCCCAAAAAGTATTATCAATTTGGGAAAGCGATGTGCACTCCGAAATATGAATCACGATCACGCTCCAGTCTTCGCCATATCGAGTCGACGAATAATGAGCGCTCCCCTTCCACTGAACACCAGTTAGCGCTGATGGTATATAAGTTGCCTTCTCAAACGCAAAGCGTTGATCAGAGGAGCCACTATCCTCGCTAAGTGCAAGCGAACCATCTATGGAAGCAAGAACGAGCCCGCTGGTCGACCGAATCGTATAGCCCTCTCCCCTGTTGTAAACCAAATTCCATTTTTGAGCGTTACCCTCGTTGCGGGTCCAAATTTGGACACCATTACCAGCCGTCTGATTGCCGCCCTTGATATCGAGCGGCTTGCAGGATTTAGCGCTAGATATCTCATATGTTCCATCGGAATTCTTGCGAACATCCCAAATCTGAGCCGCCGTTCCGTTCGAACCGTAAAAGCCAACTGACGCTCCGGCACTCGATGAGCCGCCGGAAACATCGAACACCTGAGAGCGATTCGACATAAGCTGAATGGTATATGACCCTTCAGACAGAACACCAACACTCTTTACATTAAAACGAATGCCAGGCAGTTCAAGCGAATCAACCATTCCTAGAGAAGAGGAAGATCCAGAAACACAAAGATACTGGCCGGTAGCTGCATTTTGCAACGCGATTTTGCCACCAGACAACGCACTGCGCCACCGCTGGGAATCAACACCGCTTGATGTCTGCTGGATAAGCCTCCCGTCATCAGCAAGAGAGAGCACCTTCGCAGAGCCGATGCACTCAATCTCATACGTGTTGTCCAACCCGGCCACTTTGCTTACATACCATTTTTGCGCAAGTGAATCGTTCGACGTATATAGCTGGACCGCAGCGCCGTCCTCCATGGATCCACCAGCAACATCCAAGACTTTCGAAGCCGTCGTCGACTCAAAAGTAGACGCACCCTCACTCAAAAACTCGGTAACCTGATGAAGTGTAAACTTTTGTGCGGCGGCACCATTAGCTAAAGATACGTTTACATTCGCTCGAGCAGAATCGGAACCGTTTGCAATGTTGAGGACCAAGCCAGTTGCCTTATTTACGAAAGAGAAGGTCCCGTCACTGTTATCAATCACTGTAAACAACTGATTGTTATTAACCGAATCGCCATCCCATTGTTGGACATTAGCGCCCGGAATTAGCTCACCGCCGGCAACATCAAGCACCTTCTGAGACTTAACGTTACGAATTACATAATATCCGTCGTAATATTCAAAACTAAACAGCTGGGCAAGCGTGCTGTTACCGTTATAAAGCTGAACATTGGCCCCATTGGAGCTTGAGCCACTGGCAATGTCAATGACCTTTCCAGTAGAACTACAGGCAGGGCTCAGCGTGAAATATCCTTTTGGAAGGATATCGTCGCATTTGGCAACTGACGGAGACGTGCTCAGCAATGCAAAACGCGAGTTGTCATCGCTGGCGCTCAACTCAACATTGGCCCCATTGGACGCATTACCTCCCCTAGAACCAAGATAGAACCCGGGCCTAAGAGCACTCTCAATAAGGTAGGAACCGTCGGATTGCTTGGAAACAATCCATTTTTGAGCAAATGTTCCATTGGAGACATATTGGGCAATGTTGGTTCCTGCGGAGGCGTTTCCTCCCGCAACATCAATCACCTTATTGGATCCTGCATTGGCAAACGTAACGTAGCCCTTATCATCGTGGGAAACGATCCATCTCTGCGCATTGCTCATGTTGGACTTATATAGCTGGATATTGGCACTATTGTCTTTTGAACCACCAGAAACATCCAACACGAACGAATAGTTCTTGCTCGAGCTCACGAGATACTCACCGTCAGCCAAATCAGACACGTGTGCCGCAGCATCAGCGTTCTGCTCAGAACGCAAGCACTTAAAGGCTGACGGCACGAATGTGACCGTAAGTTCGCGAGCATCGCCTCTGGTTACCGTGACTAATTTACCGGAACCGCTCACACCCAAAACGCAACCAGAAGCGGCATTCACGATATGGTATGAACCATTACCAGCATCTTCAATAGTCCAGTTATAAGTTAGCGATGAAGGCGAAGCGTCTCCTTGCTTAACCGAGGCACCAGGAACAATATCGCCACCCTGAGCATATAGATAACGGTAGGATTTTGCAGACTTAATCGCATATAGACCCTTGTCGGCATCATATTCAAAACCAAACGCCTGAGCAATCGTCCCGTTAGCGCCATAAAGCTGAATGGCAGCCCCGCTGTCCATACTACCGCCGGTCACATCAAATACGCGACCGTCAGAAGCCGTAACAACGGCAGATTGAGAATCAATTGTCTGAGCCTTAAAGACATCTCCGACAGTATACAAATGGAATCGCTGCGCAGCGGTGCCGTTATCGTCGTAAACTTGCACATTTGCGCCATTTGCAGTTGATCCGCCGGTGAGATCCAAGACAAAGGCCGTCCTAATCGCAGAGCAGATCTTGACGGAGCCGGCCCCGCAATCAACGAGGATCCACTTCTGGGCCCAAGAACCGTTGGGAGCATACTGTTGAACGTTTGTGCCAGCTTTCTTGCTGCCGCCTGAGACATCTAGAACTTTTCCCGAACCGACATTCGTTATGGTCACATAACCATACTTGTCATACGAAAACTTCCAACGCTGGGCGTTAGTTGCGTTAGATGCGTAAAGCTGAAGATTCGTACCGGAATTCGTAGACCCACCGGTAATATCGAAGACCTGACGCTCGGAAGCAGAGCCAATGGCATACTCAACGCCCTCCTTCACAAGTCCCTTGCCCGAAGCAGCAAGATCGTTAAGCTCCTGACGAACGGTACGCGCAGCAGCAAGTGTCCATTTCTGGGCATCAGATCCGTTGTACGTATAAATCTGAAGCGCGGACCCACTCACGCCATTGCCGCCGGGAACGTCAACAGCTTTACCGGACTTTGAATTCATGAACGAGTACTCGCCATTGCCGTGATCAATGACGGACCAATGCTGCGCGCACGTGCCGTTGGATACGTATTGGGAAATCGCTCCCCCATTGGAGACGGAACCGCCCTGTGCCTCGAAGGGCTTACCAGAGTTAACGTTTACGATTTCGTACAGGCCATTACCAACCTGCTTAAACGTAAACATCTGAGCCTGACTATTATTAGCGTTATAGATCTGAAGCCGTGCTCGGTTATCAGATGAACCACCGTAGATATCCATGACAAGCTGCGGATCGAGAACGCTCTTTATGGCAAAAGCAGTATCAGTTTTTATGGTTGAAGCGGAAGCGAACGTAAAACGCTGCGCGGCAGACTTATTCGGAGCCCAGATGCGGACCGAAGTACCATCTGCCGTACTACCACCACTCACATCGAGCACCCAATTGCCCAAAGCGGACTGGATATAGAACCCATTATCGGCGGTACGAACGTGCCACAGCTGATGTTCGTCCTGGGCATATGCCGCCTGAACAACCGCCGAACCACTTTGAGCGTTACTATCCACCACAGAGAGATACCGCCCAGTTGCTTCATTCTTGATCCGATATGCCCCCGAGCCAGCTAACTCAAGGATGAAACGCTGATTAGCCGTTCCCTGGGCGCCATATAAAGAAAGGCTTTCATCTTCGGCGACAGTAACGCTCGAGGAATCTTTTGCAATCGAATCGATGTAGTAAGTTCCATCAGCAAGAGCAAAATCAGGCAGGTTGAGCACATTGACAAAATCTGCTGAGGAAAAAGCGCTCATATCGACCGTGTTGGCGGTAATACCGTCAAGGCGCTCAGAAGACGTGTACTGCCATCCATACTGACCGGCGCAACTAAATGAAGTTTTGAGTTTAGGGCCGTATTCTGCAATCCAAGACACACGGGGGCGCACGCTTGCGGCCTTTAAATAGGTATCCGTAAACCATCGGCCGGAATAAATAGAAACGTTGTTAATCCCAAAACCAGAAAGCGTATTAAAATACGCATTCACAATGCCCTCGTATGCCGAAGCGCTATTTGGAGACAACGGATTACCGTTGCTGTCATAGAACGCCTCAAGGTCGTAGAAAATCGGTAAAGACAGATCGTATAGACCGTATTTGTTCACGATTTGCTGGGTAAAGTACGCTTCACTTGTGGCGTCATTCGAATTCCGGGCGGTACTAAAGATGTACAGGCCAAACGGAATTCCCAGACGACGAACCTCGCTCAGGTTGCGCTCAAATTGCTTGTCAAAATGACTCGTTGAATGCGCAAAACGCAAAATAACAGCATCCACGCCTGAGTTTTTGACCTTATTCCAATCAATCGTCCCCTGCCATTCCGAGACATCGATGACCTTAAGGGCAGGCGATGCGAACACCTCGTCGTAACCGTTATAGAACGTTTTAGAAGCGTTGGAGCCGCCCCAATACGGGGAGCCATTAGCCGAACGAGTATCGAGTGCCGCGCCAAGCGGCTCCCCATCCATCGAGCTACCGGCAGTATAGGTACCAAGGTCATCGTCGGGATGCGCCTCGCCATAAGCTAAACGCTCCTCCAAGGAAGCGTCAACAGGAAGCGGGGCATCGTCAGCAAAAACAGGGGTTGCCCCCAGTCCGCAAAGCAGACCGAGGGCAACTAACAGAGACGATACAAGACGAGCATTCTTGCGCATTGTAATCAACCAAAACCTAATCTAACAAAGGGCGATATTACGGTACCAACCCCAAAGCGGCGTATACGTTGTCCCATAATAATTAACCCAGTCATCAAGCCCACGGACGTTAACGCGACCAATGTTCTCAATTACTTTGCCATCTCCAATATAAATTGCAATATGGCCCCAGATGGACCCTGCCCACGTATTGGAGTGAGACGGGACAGCAATAATCATACCAACTTTCAAATTAGCGCGGTTGCTGTCGTGGCAATAAGCCCAAAACATGTCGCAGGCATCGCCATTTGCATAACCGTAACCCGCCGCGTTAAACACGCGCGATATCCACTCAGAGCAGAGGTTAAATCCAGGAGAAGGAGTGGAGTAAGCAATGTCGACGAGTCTCCGTTGCGCACCGTTAGCGTCAGCGTAAGGTTGCTCAGAAACAATCGTAGTATCAAAGCGCCATGAGTCGCCACCACCGTTGCCAAGAACAAGACCGTTATCGCTGTCCATCAAAGCAAAAGAACCGTCAGCAAGCATCGAATAAATTGCGATGCCGCCGCCATCGGCAAGGCGAAGCAGCCACTTTTGTGCACCAGAACCATTCCAGTCCCATTGCTGAACAGAAGCGCCATTAGATGCGTTAGCGCTCGGCACGTCGAGCGCCTTCCCAGATACAAAGGCAGTCAGACTGTAGGCACCGTTTCCCAAAGAACGGACAAACCACTTTTGCGCGTTCGTTCCATTAGCGGCATACAGCTGCACTCGAGCTCCGGCGCTGCTGGATCCGCCGGCAACATCCAGAACACGATTACCGCTCGATTGGTTCACCACAACGTAATAGCCATCGTCAATAAGCGAAGCCGCAACAAAACGCCATGCCTGAGCTGCCGTAAAATTATTGGCGTACATCTGAATCGCGGTGCCTGCAGTGGTATTGGCGCCGGACAAGTCAATCACAGCGCCCGAGACTGCATTCACAAGAACAAGACCGCCCATTGGAGACACGCGCGGAATCCAGTGGGAACCTTCCGCTGCCTCCTTAACACTCATCAGCTTGCCGTCGCTTTGCGAAAGGTACTTACCCGAATTTGCACCCTTGATAAGAACCGACCCATCGTCGCAAACACTAACCGACCATTTCTGTGCCAACGTGCCGTTACGATTCCATACCTACAATTTAGCGTCGTCCGCTTTCGATCCACCAGATACATCGATGAGACGGTTACCATCTACGCGAGAGTGGATCTCGTACATTCCGTCACGCAAAAATACCATCGGAACCGAAAGCGTCCATTTTTGCGCGAGCGTTCCATTTTGTGAATAGAGCTGCAGCTTAGTTCCGTTGGCAGAATTAGCCCCTGTAACATCAAGGGCCAAACCGCTTTTGGCGGAAACAAGAGACACGCTACCGTCGAAATTTACGACGACGCGCCACCATTGAGCAGTCGTACCGTTTTCGGCATATTGTTGAACCGCAGTTCCATTAGAAACGCCGCCACCACGACAATCAAGGACCTTACCCGACACCGCAGAGCGAACCGTATAGTATCCCGTCGACTTGTTATACGTAAACGTCCAATACTGGGCAAGCGTATCGTTGGAACCGTATAGTTGAACTTGCGCCGAATCACTCAAAGAGCCTCCGGCGACATCGACAACTTGACCGCCGTTAAGCATAGAGCCAAGTCGATACAAGCCGTCATCGATAGTCTGAGCGACCTTTACGAGATTCCAAACCTGTGCACTCGTAGCATTCCAGCTATAAGCCTGTGCGTTTCCCCCGTTGGCAACGCTGCCGCCAGAAATATCGAGCACATAGTCGCCAAGGCAGGATTTAATAAAATAGCCGCCATCTTGGCGGGCAACAAAGTCCCAAAGCTGCGCATTCGTGTGATTGAGGGCATATTGCTGGACATTCGTACCGTTTGCGCCGTTACCGCCGGACACGTCGAGCGCCTTGTCACTCGCGACATTTACGAGCAAATAATGCCCATTAAACTTTTCGATTCTCCAGCGCTGGGCGGGCGTGCCGTTTTGACCATACTGCTGGACGTTGGCGCCGTTGCGGCATGAGCCGCCCGAGACATCCAGGACCCTATTAGAGCCGGAGTTAGAGATCTCATAGACGCCCTCATCGATATCCGCTGCAGGGAGGTCGGAAATCTGCGGATTCGAAGGCAGAGCAGAAGGCTCGGCAGGAATATCTGAAACTGGATTAGAAACGCTAGCCTCATCATCACCCACGGCAGGGGTCTGGGCATCGTCAGGAGTGATATCACCAGCATCTCCTGTGGAACCCAAGGAATCCTTTTCAAAAGCACCATCGGCTTCAATCAAATCATCTTTAGTAGACACTACCGAAGAAATTAGGGCCTCATCATTCGGGGTGACAAACTCAATTGAGTAGGCCTGAATGGGAGAGCACAAGGCAGCAACCGCGAAGCATGCGGGAATAAAAGGCACGAACAGGACTGATTTTTTCATCTCAAATGAGCCTCGATTAACGGAATAGGATTAAACAAATGGACGAGCGGCACCTATGGGATTCCCGCGCTCGTAGACGCCATGAATACCGACGCCCTGATTAGGCCAAGAGTCAATCATGCGCCCACCGCCCAAATAGATGGCAATATGACCGCGGTAGTAGATGACGTCGCCGCGCTGCATGCCGCAAACGCTCACCGGCATAAACGTACCGTTGTTATACCAATTCATAGAATTGTAGGTTTGCCACGCAAGCCAACGATGGTTGTAGGGGTTATAGATTCCCATGTCCATACCCGTAGCATAGAGGCATTGCAATACAAAGCCCGAACAATCGACGGCACCGCCAGGGGCTGTAGAATACGGCTCGATATAGCGCGTACCAACATACTCATAGGCACGCTGGATAAAGGCATTAACGCAATCATCTCGCGTGGCGTCAATTGCAATGCGAGACGGCGTCACATAGGTAAATTCACCTGTGCAATAGCTCGGAAGCCTAACCGTTAGACTACTAACCTGCGGATAGCTCGCAGGATTCTGATAACCAATTTTCGCAGGACGCTCTGCAGAAATAGCGCGCCAGCCCTGAGCGCTGGACCCGTTATAAGACCACAGTTGGATATTGGACCCATTCGCAGTAGCCGCACCGCTTACATCAAGAACTTTATTGCCGCAGGCAGAGATAATCTTGATTCCACTCTCCCCCATTTCGAAGCGCCACTTTTGCGCATTCGACCCATTCCACTGCCACTGCTGAACATTAGTGCCATCCGCATTGGAACAGTTGAGAACATCAAGAGGGTAAGCAGAGCAGCAAGCCGTAAGCGAGTACCAGCCGCCGCCAACGCTACGGACCCACACACGCTGGCTTAATGTACCGTTAGAAGCATATATATGAACGTTTGCGCCATTCGAGCGAGACCCACCAGCCACATCAAGTCGTTGCCCAGTCGCATGCATGGGAGCAAACTCATAGAATCCATCAGAAATCAGGGAGACGGATGCGATTGCCCACCCTTGTGCCGCAGAGCTATTCTCGTCAGTGCAAACAATGGAGTTGCCAGATCCCGGAGCAGTCAAGACCTTGCCAGTCTTTTTGTTCTTTAACTCGATACCTTTACCAAAGCAGACACCAAGCGACCATTTAGCCCCATCAGAATCCTTGTCCGAAATCTGAATAACAGCGCCGTCAGATTCACGCGCCGAGAGATACTTGGCAGAATTGACACACTGAAACGAGTAGTATCCCTGACCGTCGGCACGAGCCCAGAACTTCTGAGCCAAAGTCCCGTTCCCCGCATAAACCTGTAGCGGGGCGCCCTCTGCATAAGAGCCGCCAGAGACATCAACGTTTTTACCTGCCGAGTCCGAATAAATTGAGTAGCAGCCCTCGTTGAGCGTCACGGTAAATGATTCAAAGGTCCATTGCTGCGAAGCGCTACCGTTTTCAACAGCAGTCGTTACGGAGCCGTCGGGCTTTCGCTCCAGTACCAAATTACTCGCAACGGATCGGATTAAATAGGTATCCCCGTCAGACTCGATACGCCACTGCTGGTTTGACCCAATTCCGGGGAAATCCCACTGTTGAACTTTTGCGCCAGGAATAATATCGCCGCCATCAAGATCGAGTCCCTTACCAGTCCTCGCAGCGCGAATCGAGTAAAACCCTGTAGCAGGGTCATATGAAAGTTTGAAGCACTGTGCTAGCGTACCATTTGCAAAATACGTTTGAACGCGAGCACCGTTAGAGGTGGAGCCCCCTGCCACGTCAAGGCATTTTGAAGAATCCGACACGGAATTAATCTGGTACATGCCATCGGCAACCGTTTGGGTGCCCTCCTCAACATGAGGATTTACGTTAATGGCAATAAAGCGTTGCGCTGCAGAACCATTTGCGGTCCATATTTGAACATTTGCGCCATTAGAGACGCTTCCGCCGCTTACGTCTAAGACAAGATTTCGTCCAAGGCCGGAATAAAACACGAATGACCCATTTGCCTGCTTAACAGGAATCCATCGCTGCGCGGCGGTGCCATTCACGGCATATTGCTGAACGTTGGTACCGGACTTTTTGCCTCCACCCGTGACATCGAGGGCCGAAGAGGTTCCTGCATGAGCAATCGTCACATAGCCGGTAGGCTGACCATTTGAGTCGAGCGTATTCTTGATAACCCAGCGTTGAGCTGCGGTGTTGTTAGAGGCATAGATTTGGATGTTGGCACCATTCGAAGCAGAGCCACCAGAAACATCGACAACACTCCGCGGAGATGAGCCCATGCCGAGGGCGTAAGTTCCATCGGGGATCTGCAAGCCCTGTGCGGCAGCGAAGGCATCGACATCAGCCTGCGTCCAGGTAAAGCCCTTCGCCTGCGTCAAAGTCCAGGTAGCAGCATCAGTAGAGGTAGCGGCAACGCCACTTTCAAATGAAAGATATAACCCATTCGCGACGTTTTTAATGGCAAAACCCTCTCCAGAAGGCTCGAGGATCCAAAAACGATTCTTTGTATATGAACCAGCGTCGTCAAGAGATCCGTAGAGATGGGCGGCACCGCGGGGTACGACGCTACCGTAATCGGCGTCAATCAACTTGCCCGAAACAAGCGAAGCGATCGTGTAATAACCGGATGCACTGTCATACGTAAGACGGAACGCCTGCGCAACGGTATCGTTCTTTGCATACGACTGAAGAGTCGCACCGGACTCAGCAGAAGCGCCTTTCACATCGAGCACCAACCCGGCAGATTCAAAACAATAAACACCGTCGGCGACGTTCTGTCCTAAAGAGTCAACGACCGGATTGGAGTCGATTGCAAAAAACAGCTGCGCGGCGGTCTGATTGGCCTTATATAGCTGGACATTAGCTCCATCAGCAGAGCTACCACCCGTGATATCGAGCACGTAATCAAAGTTAAGGGCGGAATGTATCGTCAAGCCTCCATCGGCGTCCTTAACGGCAATCCACTTTTGCGCGCGCGTGCCGTTAGCCACATATTGCTGAACGTTACGACCAGACTCGGCTATACCGCCAGAGACATCGAGCACCAAACCAGAACCGGTGTTTTCGAAAGTTAAAAACCCGTTCTCGTCCTCATGTACCAACCAGCGCTGAGCTTGAGTCATATTCGAGTTGTGCATCTGAACATTAGCGCCATTTGAGGAAGATCCTCCCGCAACGTCCCACACCTTGCGCGAGGCATTGCTGCAAGCAAAAACATAGGTCACACCGTCAGAAAGCGTCCCCTTGTTTTTAACGGCTAAGTCCTCAACGCTCTCGGCATCTTGAGGCGTCGTAGCATCGGCCGATTCGACGGCAGATGTCGACGAGTCATCAGATTGCCCCTCGCCAGATAGCACGGTCGAGCTATTCGGGGAGAAGGTACCATCACCGCCATCGGCAGTACCCAATTCGATTGCTCGATTAGCATCGGACCCGTTCGCTGACACTTCTTCGGCAAATAACGGAGACACTCCAACGGAGGAAACAAAAAGACCCGCAGCCAAAGCCACTACCGAAATAGCAGCTAGGCCACGGGCATATCGACTGCAACTCATATCAGACCCCCGATTCAAATTAACACTGAATCTATAATAGTTGATACGAACCGCGATATTGTTGCAATTGGTTACTTAATAACGACTGCTTGCGCACCTCGTTGCTGGTAGACCCAAGCAATCCAATCTCGATCGTAGGTGGTATAACCATCGATGGTATCGGAGATCATGACCTTGTTTGTTTGAGGGTTATAACCCTTCAGAACAACCGTATGAGAGTTAGCGCAGGCAAAATATCCACCCTGTCGGGCATAGATATTTCCAACATTGCCCTGATGAACAGTAGTCCAAATAATGACCGGATATCCATCATCAAGGTAATTACAGAGGTCATACAGAGAGGTTCCCGAAACGTCGTACGAACGCAGGTTGCTCCCCCTACTTGCCAGGAAATTATTGGCAGCCCTATTGAGTCCAGGAGCGCAGATCTCGTTGCCATTGTTATAGCTGTGAGGATCTCCCCAGAAGCACCAGACAAAGTCCCAAGAGCTACGGGGGATCCATCGATCGGCCATCTCGCACGGACCAACACCAAAACCGTAATAGTTAAGGACATTGGTCAGGGCCGCCGATTCACAGCCGTTGGGAAGACCAACGGAGTACTGATTGTAAACTGGGACAGCCAGATCTACCGCCTCGGGCGTATAGCTCGTCTGGGCAAAGTAAAATCCCTGCGCGTCGGAGCCATTAGCGGCGTAAATCTGGATATTGGCTCCATCATTAAGCGCGCCCCCGTTCACATCCAAAGCGAGTGAGTCGTTAAGCGCAGAACGAATGACAAAGGAGCCGCCACCTACGTAGTCAACACGCCAGCGCTGAGCGTAACTTCCATTCCCCTGCCACTGCTGAACGTTAGCGCCCGAAGAACCCTGAGCATTCAGGACATCGAGATATTTTTTGCTTCGGCAGTTTTGAATCGAAATGGTTCCATCCGAGTTAACACTGACGTACCATTTTTGAGCGCCAGAATCATTGGAAGACCAAAGCTGCACGTTAGCACCGTTGAAACGAGAGCCACTCGCCACGTCAAGCACCTTGGAACGGTTGGAAGCAGCGGCAATAACATAAGTACCCGAATCAACTAACGAGCAGGCAGACAACTTGAAGGACTGTGCCAAGGTGCCGTTAGAATCATACATCCTAATATTAGTTCCGTTGCTTGTTGAGCCACCTGCGGCATCGAGGAACTTACTGGTTGCAACGTTAACGAAGTTGACACCGCCCTTGTCAATCTGGGCGGTCCAAAGCTGAGCGTCGGCATTATCAAAAGATCGGACGCAGACGTTGCCATCTTCATCTGCCGTTAAGACCTTGCCAGACACCAGGCTTTCAACGGTATACGTATTATCTCGGTCGGCAACCTTGGCAACTTTCCATTTCTGAGCAATCGATTTGTTGCTTCCATAGAGCTGAACGTTAGTGCCATCACTGACCGAGCCGCTCGCAACGTCCAAAACCGCAGAGGAGGAAGCAGAGCTCGAAATGGTAAAGAAGCCCTCGGGCAAAAGCGAAATCAGCTTTGTAAAGGCAAGACGCTGCGACGCGGAATCAGAAGGGATGTCTCCGTACACATTAGAGTTGGCGACACTTAGGACCAATCCGGTTGCCTTGTTCGTTGCCGTATAGGAACCGTCATCGTTACGAACAATGGAAAACAGCTGATTTGCGTTATTGCCGTCACCGCCCCATTGGTGGACATTTGTTCCAGGGCACACATTGCCACCATCGACATCGAGAGCCTTGCCAGACTGGGCGTTCACGATTCGATAGTAGCCATTCTCATATACAAATTTAAAGACCTGAGCAAACGTGCCATTAGCAGCATAAGTCTGAACGTTTGCCCCGTTGGAAGAAGACCCTCCGGAGATATCAAACACATGAGATGAATCCGAGGCCAGCGAAATAGTGAACCAGCCGTCCAAACCAAGATCGTCGGACGGGGCTACATCGGGAACGGCCGATACAAAACGAACGTTTTGAGCGGCGGTACCGTTGCTCGCATATGTTTGAATATTAGCACCATTCGAGGAAGATCCGTCTGCAACATCTAGAACAAGATCGGACAGGGCCGCGGACTGCAGCCGGAACGAGTCACCAGGCGCCGTAGGAACGGCAATCCACCGCTGGGCACGCGACCCATTGGATGAATACTGCTGAATATTGGTCCCTAATGAACAAGAACCACCGGCAATATCGAGCACCTTGCCAGAGGAAACGTTTTTGATAATCAAATAACCGAGTTCATCATGCGAAATGTCCCATTGTTGAGCCGCTGTCATATTCGACACATACGACTGAACATTGCCGCCGTTGTCTTTAGAGCCACCGTTCACGTCCAGAACCTTAGCTCCTCCGACGCCAAGCGCCAAGACATAGCGCCCATCAGCAATATTGCCAGCATTTTGCTGGGCAAGTGCATCCAGTTGCTCGCACTGAGCGTCTAAATTAAAAAATGTCCAACGTTGAGCAATCGTGCCATTATCCGACCAAGTTCGCACGTTCGCGCCGCTACTTGCATTACCGCCGGCGATATCAAGGCAGATCGACGGATCAAGCGCGGACACCAGCTTGATGGAGCCCCCATCCTTAACGGCAATCCATTTTTGCGCCGCAGAACCATTTGACGCGTATTGCTGAACATTCGTTCCAGATTGAGCGCTTCCACCAGAAACATCAAGAACAAGACCGGAACCACTGTTGGTTAATGTGACAAAGCCATTTTGGTCATGAGAAACGGTCCACGTTTGTGCACTTGTGGCGTTGAGAGCATATATTTGGACATTCGCACCCGATGACCTAGATCCGCCCGCAACATCAAGCGTCTGCCAAGTACTTTTTGCAGAGCGAATATAGTAGGTGCCGTCAGCGAGGTCGGAGGCGTGGACGGCGGCAAGCTCGGAGAGGATGGTAGCCTTGGGCTTCTCGAGCGTAAACCTCTGAGCAGCGGATTCATTGGATTGATAGAGGCGGATTTCTGTTCCGTTGGAATCGCTGGCGCCAGCGATGTCGATGGAAAAAACATCATCGACGACAGGCGAAAAGACATATCCGCCGCCAACCTGTCGAGCATGCCACGCAAAACCCCAAACGCCATCATCGCCAGTATTCTGTGTAAGACGCGGATGGTCCGAGAAACGAGAGGCATCGTTTGGGTAGCAAAGGTACAGCCCCGACTTAATGTTCTTAAAAGCGTATTGACGGCTGCCAAGATCAACAAGGAGAAACTGCTGTGCAGCCGTCTCATTTCTCCCATATAACTGTATCGCAGCGCCGGCACTCACCGAACCGCCCGGAACATCGAGCACTCGATGCCCCGGCAAAGTCGAGGTAAGAAAATACGTACCAGCATCGAGGGTCGAATATTTAGACAAATCACCTGACTCGGCGGAAGATTCAGACTCGATATCCGAGTCCCCATCGCTCACGCTGACATCTTCAGCAGTCTCGTCCAAAGACGAATCCTGAGAAGGATCTGCATCGCCTTCAGCCTTCGTAACTTCTTCAACGTAAGAATAGGCCGGAGAGGGTTCAGCAAACGCGGTAGAACCCGATTTTTGAACGAGGGTTAATGCAAATAGCAACCCAAGCAAAAACCCCATTCGCAATGAAATGCAAACGCACTTTTTACGACCCACGACATCCCCCAGACAGCCTCGCCAATTCCATTAACACAACATCTGTTGCCACAAACAACTCGCATGACTCGACCATCAAATCATGCGAGGTGCACAAAGCAAAACTGCCGTGCCCAAGATTCATTTAATCGCGGTTATGCGTATCATGCAAATCTTTGCGCAAAAAAGCGGAACGCAGTACGCGTTCCGCCTTCTGTCTTAGTAATTAACGACCTTCGTTCCGTAGGGAATATTGTCGTAAATCCATTTTGCATGGTCCGTTGTAAGCCTAATGCATCCCGCAGATGCGCGTTGCCCCATAGTGGGATCCATCACATTAAACGTTCCCGTATAGCAGGGTTGCGTGTGAAACAGATAGTCACCGTAGAACTGTGTGTAGTACCAGCAGGTATATCCATGCCCAAACGAAAGGCCCTTTCCGTAAACGGAATACTCACCCAGCACGGTCGGCGACTCATTCTTGCCAGGAGCGCACTGCCAGAAAGACCATAACTTCCAGTTGCCGCGAGAACCCCTAAAAATACCTGTACGGCATCCAACGGTATCAGTCAAAATTAGCCATTCCGTGTTGCTGTTATACCATTGTGCACGGTTATACATTGCCTGCTGATCGGCAGGGAGCGGCTGCACGTACGTAGTAGCACTGAAGGTAAACCGCTGCGCCCTTGAATCGTTGCTTGCGTACAGAGCAACGTTCGTTCCATTCACGCTGCTGCCTCCAGAAACATCGATAACGAACGCTCCATTCAGAGCGGAAGACAGCTTAAATCCACCGGGTACATAATCGATATACCAACGCTGAGCAGCACTTCCGTTCCTAGACCATTGCTGGATATTGGTTCCAGAAGATGTAGCCGCATCTTTTACGTCAAGAGCCTTGCCACTAGCGGCATTTACGATGTTGTAAGAGCCATCACCGTTACGAGAGAAGTTCCATTTTTGAGCACCCGAATCGTTGTTCTGCCAAATCTGAACGTTCGCACCGTCCGAGCGCGATCCGCCAGAAACATCTAAGACCGAACCCGCGCGAGAAGCCATTCGGATGAAATACGTACCATTGTCGATGGTTGCCGAAGTAGCGCGCAGGCGGAATCTCTGCGCAGCGGAGCCATTGGAAGAGTGGACTTGAATATTGGAAGTCGATGCAAAATTACCACCCTTCACATCAAGCGAAAGGTCTTGGTCATCCGCAGACACAAACTCAATACCATTGCTATCGATTCGCGCCACCCATTGCTGCGCCTTCACATCTGCCGGTGCCATCGTGCAAACATTGGTACCGGAAACAGCAAGTCTGTTAGTTGAGCAAACGGATTCAAACGTATAGGTATTCTTCGCTCCATCCACCTTTTTAAGCAGCCATTTTTGGGCGAAGGAACCATTGTTGGCATAGAGCTGAACGTTAGCACCGGAGTCAACAGATGCGCTCGCGACATCAAGCACATAGGAGGAATTTGCAGACGGATAGACCTCATAAAGGCCTTCGCTCAGCAGGTCTTCTTGCTCAGCAAAAACAAACGACGTCTGGACGGAATCTCCCGCCGTAGCAGCAACCAGATTTGAACCGGATACCGCGAGCATGAGCCCTGTACCCTTATTGATAAACGAATAGCTTCCGTCTTCATTGGCAGTGACGCTGAAAAGCTGGTTGTCGTTGGGGCTTTCACCCCACTGCTGAACATTCGTCCCGGGGACAACGTCGCCCGCTGCAACATCGAGCACCTTACCGGAACCAGCATTACGCAGAACATAGTAACCGTCTCGATACTCAGCCCTAAATAGCTGGGACAGCGTGCCGTTGCAGGAATATGTCTGAACGTTGCCCCCGTTCTTCAATGATCCACCGGCAACGTCAAAGGCAACAGAACCATTTGAGGAGGGCGAAAAAACGCACCAACCCTTGTCTTTCAAAATGTCATCGCATGGGTCAACTGACGCAGGGTTTGCAGAAATAAAGGTAAAGCGCTGCGCGGCAGTTCCATTCGAAGCATATAGCTGCACGTTTGTCTGAGAGTTCAGAGAATCACCGGCAACGTCAAGCGTGCGTTGTTGCCAAACAGCAGAAAGAAGTCGAACGCTTCCGTCGCCGTTCGGCACCGCAATCCACTTTTGCGCATAGTTCGCATCGCCACAAGCCGCGTATTGTTGGACGTTCGTTCCCAAAGAAGTTGAACCCGAGGAAACATCAAGTACTTTGCCAGACTTTACATTCGTTATCGTGAGATAGCCGTCATCGTCATGCGAAACACGCCAACGCTGAGCGGCAGTTGTATTCGATTGAAAGATCTGCACGTTTGCACCGCTCGAAGTTGAACCGCCGACAACATCGAGAACCATTCGAGACAAATCCGGACCGGCAGCTATCGCATAGTCCCCGTCTTTGACAACTTCTCGGTTATCGAAAGCGAGCTTATCGAGCTCGGAACGTACAGCCGTCGGATCAACAAAGTATAAGGATTGGGCAGCCGTTCCATTTGCACTATACAGTTGAAGTCCGGCACCAGATGCAATAGAGCCACCGGGGATGTCTGCGACCTTTTGCCCATTTAGACCCGACACGATCCGATAGCACTCGCCGTCTTTCTCGATGATCCACTTTTGGGCCTTGGTTCCATTGGCGGCATAGGTCTGCAGCTTCGTGCCGTTGGCGTCATTGCCGCCCGCCGCATCCAGAACCGCCCCAGCACCATGAATCGCAATGGTGCGATACCCGTCCAACGTAGTTGAGACATCGAACGTTTGGACACCTGAATATCCGAACTTGTCAAAGGACAGTGATCCACCGCCTGCGATCAGCGCAAACGAATCATTCGAGGCCAACATGGCATATGTTCCATCAGGAAGGTCGGCGAGATGCGCCGCCGCACGATCATCGAGTTGCTGCTGCTCAGTTTTGGCAGGCGTCAGCACCCATCGCTGAGCGGCCGTGCCGTTTGCCTCATACAACTGCACGGCAGAGCCATTTGCGGCAGCTCCACCTGCCACGTCAATGGCAAACGACTGGTTGAGCGCCGAAATAAAGGTGTAGCTGCCATCGGCCTCTTTAATTGCAATCCAACGCTGCGCAAGGGTGCCGTTATCGGACCAAAGCTGAGCGGGATTTCTATTGCTCGCGCTGCCGCCGGGGACATCAAGCGTGCAACCCTTGACAGAAGCAATGGCAACAAAGCCATTCTGATCGTGAGACACACGCCAGACCTGAGCATTCGTCTTGTTCCCACTGTACAGTTGCAGCTTTTTGCCAGCAGACGCCGTGCCACCAGGAACATCCAGTACAAAATTGCTGTTAACCGAAGAGCCAAAAGTGTACAACCCATCCGCAAGGTCATCGACGTGCTCGGAAGCAAGATCATAGACGGACCCGAGCTTCTCCGGCGCCACAGCATCAGCCGTATCCGATGCCTCGGAATCAGATACGTCATCCAAGGCCGAATGAACACCAGAAGCATCGTCAGGAACGTTCGACTGCTCCATAGCTATAGCAGAGCTTCCATTTTGATTAGTAATTGCAGCATCTTCTGCAAACGCAGGAACAAGGCAGCACCCCAGCAGTAGCGCGCTAAATACCGAAACAAATAAGGCTTTCCAATTGCCCATAGCCGTCCCCTCTCGCGAAGTTTATTACACTTTATGGCAAGAAGCCTTCTTCGTCGTCAAAAGATTCGTGAACAGCAAGGGATAGGCCCCGAAAGGTCAACCAAATTAAAGAGGCGTTTCGCAACATAGCCGTGAAACCTCTGCTGCAAAGTCATTGTGAATCGGAGTCCAGCCAAGCTCGCGCCGAAGCTTACTCGCATCTATTGCGTAACGTCGATCATGTCCCGGACGATCCTTCACCCAGTCAATATAGTCCTCACTCTGACCCATTGCCTTAAGAATGGCCCTAAGAACCTCAAGGTTGCTATGCTCGCAATTAGCACCGATAAGATACGTCTCCCCCACCGTCCCCTTAGTCAAAATAGACCAAACAGCGCGGGCATGATCATCCACGTGAATCCAGTCACGGACATTTAGGCCATCACCGTACAACTTAGGACGCTCGCCGCGCTGAACGCATGCAATCGAATGCGGAATGAACTTCTCGGGGTGCTGATATGGACCATAGTTATTACAGCAATTAGAAATTGTTGCCTGCAGACCATAGGTGCGAATCCAAGCCCTCACAAGCATGTCAGATGCCGCCTTGGAGCTTGAATAGGGACTACTAGGTCGATAAGGGGACTCCTCGATGAACTTACGCGGGTCATCAAGCGCCAAATCCCCAAATACTTCATCGGTCGATATGTGATGAAACCTAACATTGAACGTGCGAGCAGCTTCGAGGAGCCGGCACGTTCCCTCGACATTCGTTTTTACAAAAGGCTCAGGGTCAGCAATCGAATTGTCGTTGTGAGACTCGGCAGCGTAATGCACGATTGCGTCGTGTCCAGGAACAACCTGATTAAGGAGATCCGAATCGCAAATGTCGCCAACAACAAGCTCCACCCTACCATCCGGCAAGCCAGCAATGGCATCCGGATTCGCGGCATAGGTCAGTTTATCTAACACTGTTATGTAAAGATCCGTGGTATTGCTAACCACATAGCGGACAAATGCAGAGCCGCAAAACCCGCAGCCGCCGGTTACCAAGATTTTTCGCGGCTCAAACATAATGCCCCCGGAAGTCCTAGCCAATTAACTCCTCAATCAACCGCACCGTCTTGAGATACGAATGCGGACGATCAAACTGCTCTTCTGCGATGGCACGTGCCCTCTCCCCCATCCGCGAACGACGTTGCGGATCCTCAATAAGATCGACAAGCACCTCTGCCATTCCCTCAGCATCTCCGGGCTTCACGTTCACGCCAAACCCATCTGCCTCAACCTTTGCCCTAAACTCCTTGCTGCATGACGTATTGACCATGGGTTTTCCGGCGGCAAGATAGTCACCGATCTTGGTCACGATGCTCTGGGCGGCTTTTTCCACCAGCGAGTTGATTGTAATGTCGCTCTTGGAAAGCCATGCGGCCATTTGGCTATAAGGCAAATAGCCATGGAACACGACCTCGGCACCGCTAGAATGCGCTGCGGCCTTAAGATTGTCGCGCTCTGAACCATCGCCCAAGATTTGCAGTTTAGCCTCAGGGTGAGTTTTCTGCACCAGCGCCATCGCCTTGACCAGCGTCTCCAGGTCATAGCACGCGCTTAGCGTACCTGCATAGGAAACCCAAATGTCCCCAGCAGGCTTATCAATCTGTAAAGCATGCGCAGTAACGCCAGCGTCAAACTCGCACAGCTGATTACCAACATAAACGGTTTCGCTCGGAATGCCAGCTCGGGCATCACGCAGACCACGCTCGCGATACTCATCCGAAGTACCGACAACGGCATCGGCCATCTGATATACCGCTTTGGCCTGTCGATAAAACGGCGCGAACAAGATATCGGAAAGAACGGGAACGTCGAACGCCACACGGAAGGCCTCAGGCCAAAGATCATTAACATCGACCACAAACGGGATATTAAACTTTTGAGCAGCTTTACCAATTTCCCTGGCAACATCATTGGGCGGAATCTGACAGTAGATCAAATCATAGTCATGATGCTCATTGAAATACTCCGACACTCGCTTGGCAGCGACATGATGCGCCCAAATACGCTGGGGGCACATATTCTTGGGGTAAAACGGCTCCTCAATAAACCGAATTGTATAGGCGTCGGTCCCGGCATCAAAATGCTCAACGTCACGTTGGCGCTTTTCCCAATGTTGAAATCCCGAAGTAATAAAATCGACATCATAGCCATGTTCATGCAGCAACGTTGCAAGATAGACATAGCGCGTTGCGCCCTTGACCTCATTGCCAAGCTTGGCATCTTGCGTATAAATGGCAATTCGCTTCTTGTCTGTCATATCACTAATCCACTCTTACGGCTTTGTTAGGCACTTGTTTTATCGCGGCGCTCCCCTTTTTCGGCGGCTCGACGATTGCCAAACAAACCGATACGCGAGAAAGCGAACCCAAAACCATTAGTGCGCAACGAATAGACGAACTCCGAGGCAAGATAGGCAACATATGCCACTTTATTGGCCGAAACAACTACACCGGTGAGCTGGGAGTATGTCTGTTTAAATGCACCGCTGATGTGTGACATGCCCGAAACGATTTCAGGATTCATGCGTTTAAACAATGCCGCACAGCGAGCCTTAAGTGCCGGATCCTCAAAGGCCCCCTGCTCAACAAGTCCGCCAACATACCTAAAACCGATGGTATAGAAAGACTCGAGAATCCCCTTGTCGGAAATATTAACTTCATCAACGATATCGGCCATATCATTCCAGCGAACGATAGGGAGATCGCTTGCTTTTTTAGCCGAAGACGACGTAGGGAGGTCTTCGCGGTAGCAATAAAACGAATCATCGGTATACACAATCGAGCGAGCCTGAGCAAGCGTTTGAATCAAGAAGGGATTGTCCACCCATCCGGCACCGGGCACCTCTTTAAAGCGAATGCCAAACTCGTCCAAAAACGAACGTTTGTAAATTGCACTCCAAATGGAAGGGTGATGCTGGATCAGACGAGGATTATCCCGCAACGTAAACGGCTGCTTCTTTGTATTAATTCGCTTGTAATAGGCGCAGTGACACACGTTCTCCTGTGGAGTACCGGGCATACACACACGCCAATATGCCGACTTCACAACATCGGGTTCTCCGTATGCATGGGCAAGATCCATCAGTCTTGTATACATACCAGGCTTAAGGTAATCATCGGGCTCGACAATGGCAATGTATGCACCTCGAGACTCCTCAATACCACGATTGACCGTAGCGCCATACCCCTGGTTCGGCTTATCAATAACGCGAATTCGGGAATCTTTTTTCTCGTGACGCCTCATGATTTCCAATGAGTTGTCAGTCGAGCCATCATTAAGAACAATGACCTCAAGCGATGTGAAGTCGTCGGCCTCGATGCTCGTCAGGCACTGATCGAGAAACTGTGACGTATTAAAACACGGGACAATAACTGAGACCTTTATACGATCATCAAAATGCAAATTGCTCGGCACTTAAACCCCTTTGGGAACGCAAATCAGAACTGTTTAATCGTAGCACAGCGGTATTAGACGCTAAAAAACTGCTCATACGCCCGCCCCCTACAGCCGCTGGCACACTACGGACACGTGCCGCCCGTCAAAGCCAAAGCCCCAGCGCACGCGGCCGAAACCTGGTCGCGGGACGCGAATCTCGTCGATACCGTCACGTTCGATGTCGAGCAGCGCCTGAACCGCCAACAGCTCCAGACCCAGGGCATCCACGTCGGGGTCATACATCAAGTTGATCGTTATCAGCGGGCGCTCGTCAAGCATACCGATCGTATCGGCCACGTCAAACATAGTTCCCGTAGAGAACACCTGGATATCCCAGCGATCCGCCCCGCGCTTTCGATTGGATGACGGATTTGCATACCCTGGCATACCAAAGCAGAGCCCTTGCAACAGCAGGTGGTATGGCAACGGCGAATCCATCTCGACCGCGCCGACTCCTGCATCACCTAGAATTCGACGCAGCGCCTGTCTCACCGTATCCTCGTCCCCGCGACACAACCCGTCACGAAACGCATCGACGTCCCGCGCATCCTCGGCAGCGCACTCAAACCATTCAATAATCACGAGACGCAACGCCTGGCGAAGCTCGCCATTGGGCAGACGCAGAGCACGGGAGCGAGCGCTGTTTCCTGGCTCCTCAACTATATCCGTCGTTAGGAAGCCGGACAGGTATAACGCGGTCCACAGGTCATCGTCAGTCGAGGCATCCGACCCGACGGCACCCATTCGAAGCGAAACTTCAACGCTTCCATGAGCCTCGAGCAAATTGAACAAAGTCGCAAGCTGATCGAGATTCCAATCACCAACCGTCCTGCTCAGGCTATCAGCGTATCCGTATAAATCAGCCCGCACCGGCGGCGTGCAACCGCGGTTCAAGAAATCAATCACGCGCGCCGGACACGAGCAATAAAACCCGCCAAATCGGTATCCCTCGAACCATTCACGCGCGTCATCCAGGAATTCCCCGCGTCCAGCATGGCCTAGTAGAGCCTGAACCTCAGCATCCGAAAAGCCAAACCACCAATCGCACCACGTCGAGAGCGGCGTCGACAGACAATGCGAGCAGCCGCGCGAAGAAAGTGCCGTCTCGGCAGGACCGGGATACTCCCCCATAAGACACGCCAGCCGCAACGAATCCCCCGCAGCGGCAATGGCATCAAACAGTACGCGATCGAGCAGCTCTTCCGGACAGGAGCCACAAGCGTCACTCATAGCAAAACGGCCCAACCACGCCGCGTCGTATCCATCAACGAGCAGCACAACCTGTTCGTCGCAAGCCATCTCCAGCAGCTCAATGAGCACACCAAGTACCGAGCCAACCTCGTCTTCGCTCGCAACACCACGCGCAACGCGTTCGATATGACGCACCTTATCTCGAGCTAAATCCGGAGCTTCCAAGAGTGGCAACAAGCGAGCGCACTCACCCGAAAGAGCGTCATGCACGACGCCGACGACGTTGGCGCCGCACCTCGCGGCGCTAGAAAAGTCCAGCGATATCGCCGGATAGCAGGCATACTCATCCCGATAGCGCCCGCCGCCCGCATCCCAAATCTGGGAACCAGCAAACAGGCCCCGATCGACCTGCCCGACCGCGGGACGCTCCAGAAAGGCCTTGAGCATCGACAAGTTCATGCTTTTGCCAAAACCATCGGGTCGGCAGCACACCATAACGGACGCATCGCAATCCAGCACATCGGCAATAAACATGGTCTTGTCGACCAGTGTACAGCGACCAAGAGCCTCCACATAGTCGTGCATACCAATGGGTAAAACCGCATCGTCGGCACCACCGATCAAACGCGCACCAAACCCGGTGGCACCACCATCATTTGCCTGTTCAGACACCAAAACGTTCCCCCTAAATCGCAGCACGATGGCAATTGTAATGACCGCCTCGCACGCACTGATTTCGATGCGCAAACATATCGGGCAACGGTAGCAACATGGGGTGTGAGGGGGCATAACTAATCGTTGCACAACAAAACGGGGCCCGATGCAGCAGCACCGGACCCCGTCCCGACTCTTTAGCTATCTGACAACCGAGAGGCTACTCCTCAGAACCGTCCTCACCAGCAGTGTTAGTCTGCTGATCGAGCTTATGCTTGCCGCTCACAATAGACGTGGCACCCAGCGTGGCCAAGCTTGCGCTGGCAAGGCTCGCCATCACGATAAGGTCGCCCGTCTTGGGCATATTGCCACCCGAGGCCTTGGTCGTCGTGGTCGTGGTAGTCGTCGTGGTGGTCGAGGTGACGTTCCTGTCGTCAACCTTCTGAGCATCGGCGTCGAACTGTCTCGCGCCTGCATCGATCGAAGCGTCGGCATCGCCGTCAGTCCTGGACTCGGGAGCCTCGCCAGAAGCGTTCCCACCAGAAGACGAGCCGTTGTTGATGCCAGCCATCGAAGACCCGATCATGGCACCAAGCTGCTCGCCAACGGAGGGCTTGTTCTCGGTCGACGAATTGCCGGAATCGGCGCCCTCGCTCGAACCGCCCTCGGAAGTATCGGAGCCAGACCCGTTAGAGGGGCCGGCATCGGCAGAGGAATCGCCAGCGCCACCGGAAGCCCCCGCATCAGTGGAGCCAGAAGTCGTGCCGTTCGTAGCGCTGCCAGAGCCAGACGTCGACGAACCGCCAGAAGCATCGCCGGCCGCAGTGCCACCAGACGTTACCCCGCCGTTGCCGGCGTCATCACTACCCGCATCAGTCGAGGGTGCATCCGTATCGTCACCATCGTCCACATCGCCGTTATCGCCCTCGTCGCTATCGGTGCCAGGCGTCGGCGCAGCGGGAGTGGCAGGTGCCATGCTCGGGCCGGGCGCCGGCGTGGGTTCAGGCTCCACAGGCGTTGCCGCGGTAGCCTCGTCCTCGGTAATGTAGACCAGACAATCCTTGAGCTCGTTGCGGTAGCGATTCTTCCATCCCTCATGGTACTGAGGCTGACTCGAATACTTGCGCGCCACGTTATCAACCACGCTGTTCGAAAGCGCCGTCACAAACTCGCGGTCGCTCATATCGTTGGAAAGATTCGCCCAACGGAAAAAGTCCTGGCAGCCACCGGTGCCGCACATATTGGTAATACTCCATACCATGCCCTTGACACAGTCGGCACGGCCGGAGACGTCAATGCCAAGCGCGCTCTTGAGCCACGCCTCGGTCACCGCATAGTAGGAATTGTACGCGTAGGCATCCTGCAGCGCCGAGAACTCGACGGGGTCGGTATTGTAGGCACCCAGGAAGGCATCCTGCGCGATGCGGCCCAGCTCGGTGAGCTGGCCGTTCGCATACATGGGGTTGCTTCCGTTGGAAATCTCGCCACCGCGGTCAATAGCGTCCTTGAGCATGCTGTACTTAGCAGAGTCGTAGTTATAGACCTGCTTCATAAACGGAATAAGCGACCAACGACGGTCGAACTGGTAATAACCCAGCGCGTTGTATCCGTCGCCATACGAAAATCCCTGGTTATAGTTGCCGTGGCTCTCATATTTGGTGAAGTACTTCATCTCGTCGGTCACGTTGACAAACGAAACGCCCTGAACCGACCTCAACACGCCCGAGAAGGACTGCTGGGTGTAGAGACCCTTATCGATATCGGTGACATCCGAGGCAACGCCCGGCGTGGGCTCCTCGGCCACAGCGGTCACAGGCGCGGCAACGGCGCCAAACGAAAGCGCCAACGTAAGGCCCGCGACAATTGCGGAATGCTTGGGCTGCATAACATCCTCCCTGCATTGGTGTAGTTAAAGTGCAGTTTGCAAAGATGGATTTAAGTATTACAGCTCGTCCGTTGTTGCACAACAATCACTCGGCAAACGGCAACAACCCTCCGCTAAATCTTAAGGAATTGGGATCGAGCTACAGTTTTATGTCAAAGTTGATCTCGGGGACGGCAGCTAGGTCGGCCAACGTCACGCCGTCGACGTACTTTTCGATCACGTCGTCCAGCCCGCGCCAGAACTTAACGGTGGAGCACAGGTCGCTGCGGGTGCAGCTGTTGTCGATGCCATCGCACGCTACCGGAGCCGTGCTGCCCTCAACGGCGCGCAGAATGTCGCCGGCACGCACCTCGGCCGGGTCCTTGGCCATCATGTAGCCGCCGCCCTTGCCACGCACGCTCTTAAGCAGGCCCGCCTTCATGAGCGGACGGACCAGCTGCTCCAAATACTTTTGCGAGATATGCTCGCGATCGGCGACCTCGCGCAGGGCAATCTTGCCTTCGGCGTCGCCCAACGCCGCGATATAAATCATCAGTCGGAGGGCATAGCGGCCCTTGGAAGAAATGAGCATACCTACCCTTCCATAACGCTGGGGACAAGCACTTCCGATGAATTTGTCCCACAATCTGAAAAGTCGAGTGGATTAGTCGGGTTTTCCCTTGACTAACGCCGAACCCATAGTAA
>ERZ1034949.323-NODE-323-length-32823-cov-99.186523_pt1 | contig 32823 bp, 33 predicted proteins | sample MGYA00520590_ERZ1034949 | MGnify/ENA primary metagenome ERZ1034949 (study PRJEB33766, sample SAMN09781752) | gut metagenome | biome: gut microbiome | host: Homo sapiens | place: Madagascar | study: EMG produced TPA metagenomics assembly of the PRJNA485056 data...
TTTGCGTTATTTGCGTTATTTGCGTTATTTGCGTTATTTGCGTTATTTGCGTTATTTGCGTTACAATTATATCAAAGGAATTCTTATTTTGCAAACAATTATCTGAAAATTCCTTTATCTTCCGACATTTTTGTAAACGCATTCTTTTTAAGCGAATTTTAATCAAAAAAAGCATTAAAACGTTCGGATTTTGCACTTGATCTTTTAATCAAATTGCAAATTTCCAACATTTTAATAACTTTTTCTTTAGCGTCGATATTGACTTAATACTCTTGTTAATTTTTCTTGAACTTCTGCCAATTCTTCCACACGTGGTAGATAAACGATACGGAAGTGGTCTGGTTCTTTCCAGTTGAATCCTTTACCAGGAACCAACATGACTTTTTCTTGTTTCAATAATTCCAAACAGAACTGTTCGTCATCATCAATCTGATACATTTCACGGTCGATTTTAGGGAAAATGTAAAGTCCTGCGTCTGGTTTTACAGCTGAAAGCCCTGGAACGTCATTGACAGCTTTGTAGATGAAGTTACGTTGTTCATAAATTCGACCACCAGGAATCAACAATTCATCAACTGATTGATAGCCACCAAGTGAGGTTTGAACAACATGTTGACCTAAGACATTAGCGCAAAGGCGCATATTTGCCAACATATTAAGCCCTTCAATGTAGCCTTTAACATTATTTCTAGGACCTGATAAGACCATCCAACCAACACGGAAACCGCAGATTCGGTGAGATTTTGATAAACCATTCATTGACACACAGAAAACATCTGGTGCTAAGCTAGCAATTGCTGTGTGTGTGTTGCCGTCCATTACCAAGCGATCATAGATTTCATCAGCAAAGATAATCAAATCATTTTGACGAGCAATTTCAACAATTTCTTTAAGAAGCTCATCAGGGTATAAAGCGCCTGTTGGGTTATTAGGGTTAATCACAACAATCGCTTTTGTGTTAGAAGTGATTTTTGATTTGATATCATCAATATCAGGATACCAGTTAGCTTTTTCATCACAAAGATAATGAACAGCATTACCACCCGCCAAGCTAACACAAGCTGTCCACAATGGGTAATCAGGCATTGGCACCAAGACTTCATCGCTATCATCAAGAAGCGCCTGAAGAGACATTGAAATCAATTCAGACACACCATTTCCTAGATAAACATCATCAATATCCACATGTGGGAATCCTTTTAGCTGACAATATTGCATAATTGCCTTACGCGCAGAAAAAATCCCTTTACTATCTGAATAAGCTTCACTATTGCGGGCATTGGCAATCAAGTCTCGAATGACTTCGTCTGGTGCTGTAAAGCCGAATTCAGCTGGGTTACCAGTATTAAGGCGCAAGATTTTTTCTCCGTTAGCAATCATACGGTTAGCTTCGTCAAGAATTGGTCCTCTGATATCATAAGCAACGTGTTCTAGCTTTGAAGATTTATCAAATACTTTCATGGATTTTACCTCGTTTTAGATATTATAAACTTTCCCTTACAAATTTTCAATCCAAGAAAGGTTAGTTAGACGCAAAAAATAGTCAAGATAGCTATTATCGTTTGCTAAATATACTTCAATATCACTCACCAAATCTGGATAATCGGTAATAATCCCATCTGTACTGGTTTCGACGTATTTTTCAATATCATCAGTTGAATTAATCGTCCAGACGTAAATCTTCTTGCCATTTTTATGCGCTGTACGTGCTAAGAGCTCATTATATGAGAAGTCCTCAATCGCATAAAAATCCACCTTCTGGCTGGTAAAATTTCCAATTTGCAAAGAAATGGTATAGCCTGTTTTGATTGTTGGGGCAAGTTTTTCAACCGTTTCAATTGTCTTTAGGTCCGCAGACATGGTCATATAAGATTTCTCAACACCCAGCTCTTTCATTTTATCAACAAACAATTGTTCATAATTTGCAGGCTCATTGCCTGTTGGTTTTAACTCGACTAACAATTTTATACCGAGTTGCTTTGCCTTAGCGACGTAATCCTCGAAAGAAACAATTTGCGATTGGTATCCATTTTGACTTGTTTTCAAACCAATAACGTCTTTGGCATTAGATTGTGAAATCGTGATATCCTTGCCCGTTAGGCGCTTGAGATTATCATCATGGCTAACGATAAATTGCTGGTCTTTTGATAAAATAATATCCATTTCAGCATAGTCAGCGCCAGCATTTGCCGCACCTTCCAAAGCTTCCAGAGAATTTTCAACCCCTTGCGAAACCATTCCCCTATGTGCAATCACTTCTAAGTACTCCACAGGTTCGCCAGACACTTTCAAAACATTGTATATATAATTAATACCACCAACGACCAAAATAAGTCCAGTCAAAGCTAACAAACGATGTCGTCTTTTTCCTTGATTAGCAGGTACTAAAGTGCTACTGCTATTTTCTATCACTTGTAATAAGTAGGAAATCGATGCTAATTTGAACAGCAGTCGCCCTGCAAACAATACTCCCCAAACAAAGGATAAGAATAAAGTTTCAACCCAAAACGATTTATCTGCGCCATCAACCAAAGCCGCCAAACTGATGCCAAGAAAACTAAACACAGCAACAACAGCTATAACACTAATCAGAACAATAGCAAGCCCAAATAATTTTAAAATTTTCTTACCACGTGTTAGTTGCCAAGATGTTGCCATATTACGCCCAAAACGTTCACCTTTTCCAGTAACCGTCAAGGGCAAGGTGTATAAAAATCGAAGATTTAAGTAGCCTAAAACAAGGTAAAGCCCATAATAGAGTAGCTTTCCATTCGTCGTTTTCAAAAGCTCACCTGAGATAAATTTCGGAATATAGAGATTTTCTAACAAAGCTGATGAAAACATCACAGTCAAAAACGGAATCGTTAAAACAAGATAAGCCAAAAAGGCTACGAAATGCCAACCTGAAATGGCTTTAAAAAAGTAAATGACATCTTCTTTTAACCGCATCCAAGTCAACCGTAGTTTTCCTTCCTTGTGCCGAATAATTTCAACAAGAAGCGAAAATTCTAGGTAAACTAAAAAAGCTAGCAAAAAAAGATAAATCACCAAAACACTTAATGTTAACGGATTGTTTAAAAAAGAAAAGATATTGTCGGTTGTCATTCCTGGAATATCAGAACCAACCAAAACAACCCTAATTAACAGTGACAAGACATAAGCCCCAACTATCGTGATTAGGAGTTGTAAAATCGTTGCTCGTAAAATGTATGTGTATTTATGACGATACAAATCTTTTAAAACAGCTACCATATCTTTTCTCATTACTTTTTCCCTCGCTTTTTCTATTATAGCAAAAAATATTCAGAAAAATACTTCAAACGCTTTCATTTTTCATATAAAAAGAGTATAATAAGCTTAGGGATGTTTTAACAACAATCGTAAGCGTTTAACGCTACTTGTTCATCCCGCAATTAGCTTATTAAACTTATTGATATGGGCTGAAAGTTTGGAATGCGGGATGCTTTTACCTGATGTAATAGCACACGGATAACTAACCTTAGGTCACTAAAACCAAGATTTCTTATTAATCCTACATTTTCGGTCACTTTTACGCTCTTGCTAGCATAATTAAGGAGGAGGCAGTTATGTCACATCATTATGAACGAATCCTAATTGCGATTGATGGTTCTTATGAATCAGAGTTGGCTTTTGAAAAAGGGGTAAACATTGCACTACGCAATAATGCTGAGTTGCTACTAACACACGTTATTGATACACGCGCACTTCAAAGTGTTGCTACTTTCGACACTTACATTTATGAAAAGCTCGAACAGGAAGCAAAAGAGGTATTGAACGATTATGAGCAACAAGCACGCGAAAAAGGATTAACGAAGCTCAAACAAGTTATCGAATTTGGTAATCCTAAAACTCTCCTAGCACGAGATATTCCTGACAAAGAAAAAGTTGACTTGATTATGGTTGGGGCAACTGGTCTCAACACATTTGAACGACTTCTTATCGGTTCTTCATCAGAATACATCATGCGTCATGCAAAAATCGATTTGCTAGTTGTTCGTGATAGCGAAAAGACTTTCTAAGTCTTGCGCCATATCGATACTCTTTAATAATAATTTTTAATCAATCTTCTATAATTACAAAAAGAAGCCAAGTTAGTTAATGACTAGCTTGGTTTCTTTTTTTACGATTTAATGATTTTTGAATTTGGCGGTCAAGTTCGCGTTTGATAGCAGGTTCAGGTGCAAACCGTTCTTCCCAATCATCTGGTTTCAAAATTTTATGCGTTACAGGATCAAAATGCGCTTTTCCGTCAGGAAAGATTTTTCCCATATTGGCTTCATGAACCGTATCAAAAAACGGTTTTGGGTCAACTCCCATCAAAACAAATGAACCATAGATCAAATATAACAAGTCCGTCAAAGCATCTACCTGACCAACCAGCGGTGTTTCTGGATGTTCTTTACTTCGTACTTTATTTACTGCTTTATCAATGGCAGCATGCAAATCCGATATCGATTTTTCAAACGCTTCTGGATTCTCCTTATTTGCCGCATGTAGAAATTCGACAATTTCTTCCACTTTAAAATCAGAACGATGTGTTGCCTCTTCACTGCCGTACAATCGTGGTGTTTCGCAAGTCTCACCGTCCATAAGATGATGAAAATCCTTAACTTTATTGAAATTCTCGTCTTGACTTTCAAAACTTTCTTCAACTTTAAAATGAATTAAGCCGTAATGAGCCAAAGCCTTTGAAATACCATCATTGTTATTGCTGTCAGTTGTATAGTGAGCGAGTTCTTTGACCGAGCTTTTGGCATTTTCCATAGCCACACCAATACCGACACCTGATAACATCTCAATATCATTATCAGAATCACCAAATGCCATGACTTCAGCTAATTCAAAGCCAAACATCTCACCCACACGCTCAATCCCTTTTATCTTTGATTGTTCTTTTGAGATTAAGTCCGCAGAATAAGGGCTACTACGTGTGATTTTGATATAAGGAAAAGCTTCCTGAATCTCATCAGTCTCACCTTCAGTTGCAACAAGAACGATTTGGTAAATCGGCTGGCGCATAATGGTTAACAGATTGTTCAAATTTTGCGGTTTGAAACGACGAATCAAATGCTTAAAGCTACGCTCCACCACTTTTGCCCAACGTTTTGGGACAATCGTGCTAACCACTTGTCCAAAACGACTAGTTCCCATATCAATAATATGTGAACCAACTAAACCAGATGCCGTTCCCAGAGAAATTTCACGGCGCCTATCACTCGCATAACGAATAATACGATAAATGGCTGAAACAGGCAATTGATTATGATAAAGCACTTGATCACGTGTAAAAATATATTGCCCGTTATAGGTTACCGCAAAATCTAAGCCAAGATTTTCAAGATACGGTTGTACAAAACTTGGTCCGCGCCCTGTCGCCAGACCAACAAAAATTCCTTGTTTTTTCAAACTTTTAATGGCTTTTTGTATTGATTGTTGCACATTTTTTCGGTCGTTTAAAAGAGTTCCATCAATATCAAAAAAGACTGCTTTTATCGCCAAATCGGTTCCTTACCCTCCATCTTTATGTTAAAATAGATTATAACACATTTTTAAAGGAAGTTTTATAATAATGAAAAAAATCCTTGTTCTGCATACTGGTGGTACCATTTCTATGCACGCTGATGAAGCAGGTAATGTCCGCCCAGATACTGATAATCCAATGAATCATGTTGGGGTTAATCTTGAAAACATTCAAGTGACGGCACTTGATTTTTTTAATCTTCCAAGCCCGCACATTACACCTAAACATATGCTAAAACTCTACCAAGAGATTAAGAAAAACGCTAATAACTATGACGGCATTGTCATCACTCATGGCACAGATACCCTAGAGGAAACGGCTTATTTCCTTGATACAATGGCAATTCCCAATATTCCTATTGTCCTAACGGGTGCTATGCGCTCATCAAACGAGCTTGGTAGTGATGGTGTTTATAATTATCTTAGTGCCCTTCGTGTGGCTAGTCATGACCAAGCTATCGGAAAAGGTGTTCTCGTTGTCATGAACGATGAGATTCACGCAGCCAAATACGTCACAAAAACGCATACTACTAACGTTTCAACCTTTCAAACACCAATCCACGGTCCACTTGGTCTGATTACAAAACATGACATTCTTGTCTTTAGAACGGCTGACCCACGTGTCCGTTTTGATTTGCAGGATATTTCAGGGACGGTTCCTATTGTAAAAGCTTACGCTGGTATGGGAGGAGACGGCATTATCAGTTTCCTAAATCCTAGCAATGTCTGTGGCGTTGTTGTCGAAGCCCTTGGCGCTGGAAATGTGCCACCACGCGCAGCTCAAGAAATCGTTGATTTAATCAAACAAGGTGTACCTGTTGTTCTCGTTTCACGTTGTTTCAACGGAATCGCCGAGCCAGTTTATGCTTATGAAGGTGGCGGCGTGCAACTCGCCAAAGCTGGTGTCATGTTTGTCAAAGAACTCAACGCCCAAAAAGCACGCTTGAAATTGCTCATTGCCTTAAACGCTGGCTTAAAAGGACAAGCCCTCAAAGAATACATTGAAGGTTAATTAATACAAAAAAATCTATTTTAGTGTAAAATAGATTTTTTGGAAAACTTTGCAACAGAACCGACAAAATATCCAATCAAAAATCCAGCAATACACTCTAAAACTCTACTAGCAAATATGCCTGTATTTTGCACGGCTGTACATGAAATAATAAATGTCGCATTAGCAAGTGTACAATTAACAGGTGAATAGGTATTTTTATAATTGATAGGCAATTCAATACATATTGCAATACAAGATGAAATAATAATTAGGGCAACATCTGGAATTGGAAGGTTAAAATACTTACAAGGAAAAATTAACGATATCACTAATAGTCCCTGTATTATCTGTACTAAGACACATCTTGTACCATAGCGTTTTATCAAAAAAGAGTACCCTTTTTTCAGCTTACTTTCCGTAAGCTGGTTTCACATGAATTTTTTGGGCAAAATACTTTTTGTAGGTTACTTTTACTGTCATAAGCTTTACCTCTCGTTTCATTTGATAGGGTCATTATAAGAAGCAAAGCTTAACCTATCCTTGCAGAAAACTTTCATAAACCTTAATCAAAAGTTCCTTTGTCTTTGAGATTTTGGCTAACAATTTGCCATTGTGGATTGTTTTGCCAATCTTTTTCGGAAACAATCTGACTTGCAACGCGTCTAGCTTCCTCGAGAATATTGTAATCTTCGACAATATCTGCCACTTGGAATTCTGGAATTCCTGATTGGCGTGTGCCGAAAATCTCACCTGAACCACGCATTTTAAGGTCGGCTTCTGCTAAAACAAAACCATCCGTTGTTTCTGTCATAATTTTCATGCGCTCTTTTCCTGTTTGTGTTTTGGGATTGGCAACTAAAATAGCATAAGATTGTTTATCTCCACGCCCAACTCGTCCACGAAGCTGATGCAACTGGCTAAGCCCAAATCGGTCAGCATCCATAATAATCATAATGGTCGCATTTGGGACATTAACACCAACTTCAATGACGGTTGTCGATACCAAAACCTGACTTTTTTGTGCCTTGAAATCTTGCATGATAGCTTCTTTTTCGTCATTTTTCATGCGACCATGCATGAGCGCTACAGTTGCACTATCCGCAAAATAAGCTGACAATTCCTCGTGCAAGGCAACAGCATTTTTCAAATCAAGTGATTCAGATTCTTCAATTAAAGGTGAAATCACATAGGCTTGTGCCCCTTTTTGCAATTCTTTTTTGACCCAATCAAGTACAACTTCCAACTGTTCATGTTTAACCCAACGCGTGATAATCGGTTTGCGCCCTGCAGGCAATTCATCAATAATCGCAACGTCCATTTCACCAAAAGTTGTAATGGCAAGTGTCCGTGGAATTGGTGTCGCAGTCATCATGAGCACATCTGGATTTTCGCCCTTTTCACGGAAAACACGACGTTGATTGACACCAAAACGATGTTGTTCATCAGTAATGACAAGCCCCAAGCGGTGGTAAGTTACCGCATCTTGAATCAGCGCATGCGTACCAACAATCATATCTACCGAACCATCCGCAATCGCCGAAAGTGCCGCTTGTTTGGCTGCTGTTTTCATCCCTGATGTTAAAATTGCAATGGACAAATTTGGAAAAAGCTGGGTCAAACTTTCAAAATGCTGCTCCGCCAAAATTTCCGTTGGCACCATCAAAGCTGATTGAAAACCTGCCGTATAAGTAGCATACATGGCAAGACTAGCCACAACCGTCTTACCAGAACCAACGTCCCCTTGCAAGAGACGATTCATATGACCACCAGAACGCATATCCGCCAAAATATCTTCAAGACTGCGCCTTTGCCCACCCGTCAAGGTAAATGGCAGAGTTGCAATCTTATCAGCAACTTTTTGCTCATCATAAGCAATCGCCAAACCATTAGCTTCTGATTTATTGTCTGCCTTTAAAGCTTGCAAATTCATTTGGAAATAGAACAGTTCTTCAAATTTTATCCGACGAAGTGCTTGTTTATACTCTGCTAAATCTTTCGGAAAGTGCATAGCAGCCGTTGCTTGAGCACGCTCTAACAAACGATACTTGTCCAAAAGCACCTGCGGTAAATTTTCAGGCAACCAATTCTGAGCACCAATTTCAAAAGCTGATTTGATAGCTTTGACCAGTGCATTTTGTGAAATACCTTGAGCAACACGGTAAACTGGCTGCATATCATCTTCAACTTGCGCTAAAATTTTCATACCAGTCACCGCTGATTTCAGGGCATCCCATTTTCCAAAAATCGCGATATCGCTGCCAATCTCGACTTTATCAGCTAAATAAGGCTGGTTAAAAAAAGAAATCGCAATAACCGCTTCGCCCTGCTTGATTTTAAACGACAAACAATTACGCTTATAACCATAATATTGCACATTTGCAGGTGTCACAACCGTTCCCTTAATAACAGCTTTTTCCCCATCAGCAAGCTCTGAAACACGCTTGCTCTTAAAATCTTCATATCGAAAAGGATAGTACAGCAGTAAATCTTCAATGGTATAAATATCTAACTTATAAAATTTTTCCGCCGACTTAGCCCCTATTCCTTTTAATTCCACAATTGATGATTGTAAATTCATATGACCTCACTTTGCTACTATTATAACAAAAAATAGATTCTAAATCGCCGCAAGTTTCTTACAGCAAGATAGAATCTTTTTATCATTTATTTTGAATAAACACGTGGAATACGGTCACTCAATAGACAAAGAACTTCGTAATTGATTGTGCCACGTTTTTGAGCCAAATCTGTCGCTGAAATAACCTTATCGCCCTCTTGACCAATCAAAGTAACTTTCGTTCCGATTGGAAGTTTTTCTGGCAAGCGAACGGTAATTTGATCCATTGACACGCGTCCAACGATTTCACAAAATTCGCCATTCACAAGCACTGAAAAACCTTGTAAATCACGTGTCCAACCGTCTGCGTAACCAATTGGAACAGTTGCGATATATTCCTCTTTTTGAGCAGTATAGGTAGCACCGTAGCCAACCGTTGCACCAGCAGGAATCGTCTTAACATGAACCAATGATGATTCCAAACTAAGCGCTGGTTTAAGCGGATAAGGCAAATCAAGCTCTGTTCCACTTGGATTCAATCCATACATGACAATCCCAAGTCGAACAAGGTTAAAAATGGTTTCACTATGCCAAATACTTGTTGCTGAATTACTAGCATGGACAATAGCAGGCTTGTCGCTCAAATTATTAACCAAATTCGTAAAGAATTCCAACTGTTCATTAAATTTCGTATCGTCAGCTTCGTCTGCTGTTGCAAAATGCGTAAAGATACCTACAACGTTAGCCCCAGCTTTTTTCAAATTCGCAATCACATTTTCTGCTTCATCAAGACTGCGCACACCGATTCGTCCCATACCAGAATCCACTTTCAAGTGAACGTCCAAACCAGCTAAGCTAATACCTTGTTCATTTGCCAAATCAAGCCATTCTTGACTAGCAACTGTCAAAGTAACATGGTAATCACGCGCCAAAGCCACCTCATCAGGCATAATAACACCTAAAATAAGGATTGTTTCCTCAATACCTGCTTCACGTAATTCCAAAGCTTCATCAATATTTGACACACAGAATCCATCCACAAGATGATGAATAGCTTGCGCTACGTTTGTGGCACCGTGTCCATAAGCATTAGCTTTAACAACTGCAAAAGCCTTTTTATCTTGTGGTATATTGGCTTTAACCGCATCAATATTTTGACAAATGGCATCTAAATCAATGACTGCCTTTGTTGGTCTGTGTAAACTTGAAATCATTTTATCTCCTCCAAAGCTAGAAAATTTTTTGAATGTTTTTGTTTCAATTTCATTGTTCAGCTATTATCTTCCAAAATAACACTGGCTTGAACAAGGTTTCCTGTATGAGAAAGTGAAATAAAGCACTTCCCTGAGAAAGGTGACCGGGTAATCACAGGCGCACCTAATTGGTTGTTTAAAATTTCAATATCCTTTAAACCAAGTGTTCCAATTCCAGTCCCCATTGCCTTTGCAAAGGCTTCTTTTGCCGCCCAACGTCCCGCCAAAAACTCCATCTGTCGTTTCGTGCTTTTTTGCTCCGAAAAACATTGGAATTCTTTGTCTGTCAACACTCGCTTAGCAAATCTGTTATTTTTCTCATAGGCTCGCTTGATTGCATCAATTTCCTGCAAATCAATGCCGTGACCAATAATCATACGTCTCCTTTATGAAAAACGATTTTTTACCAATTCAAACGTTTTATCAGCTTAACCGCTTAATGATTTCCAAAACTAAGGAGCTGAGAAAATTCCCCAGCCCCATAGGTTATTCAATTATTAGAATAGCAATTCTTCAAAAGAATCATGACTTAGTGTGGCATGAATTTCACGAATAAGTTGTTCTGTTTTTTTCCAGCCAAGACATGGGTCTGTAATAGATTTACCAAATACTTCTGGTGCGTCTTGACGACCATCTTCTAAGTAAGATTCAATCATGAAACCACGAACGTACTTATTAATCTTATCATTCCAATCACGATTAATCAATGTTTGACGAACGATACGAATTTGTTCAAGGTAATTTTTCCCTGAATTATCATGATTTGTGTCAACAACGATAAATGGATTTTCTAAGCCCATTTTCTCATAAAGCTCAATAGCTTTCAACAAATCATCATAGTAATAATTCGGTTCATTTTCGCCATGTTCATTCGTTGCTCCACGAAGAATCGCATGTGCCAATGGATTTCCGTCAGTATCAACTTCAGCGTTATGGTAAATAAAGTTTTGTTTATTTTGTGCAGCATAAATACCATTAAACATAACGTTCAAGTTACCTGAAGTAGGATTTTTCATCCCTGTTGGGACACTAATGCCTGAAGCAACAAAGCGGTGTTGTTGGTCTTCAACTGAACGCGCACCAACAGCAATATAAGATACCAAATCATCTACCAATGGAAGATTTTCTGGATAAAGCATTTCATCTGCTGTTGTTAAGCCAGTCTCTGAAATCACACGATAATGAAGGTGACGAACGGCTTTAATACCGTTAATCAAACTTGGTGCTTCTGATGTATCAGGTTGGTGCATCAAACCTTTATAACCATCACCATTCGTACGTGGTTTTGCTGTGTAGACACGCATTACCATAAAGACACGGTCTTTAACTTCTTCTTGAAGTTTTGCCAAACGATGAGCGTATTCAAGCACAGCATCTTCATTATCAGATGAGCAAGGGCCGATAACCAAAAGAACTCGGTCATCTTCACCTTTAATGATAGCTTCTAATTCGCGATCACGAGCTTCTTTTTTAGCCAGAACGTCACCAGTTAATTTTGATTCTTCTTTAAGAGCATCGAAATTAATCTTTTTACTTGTTGCTTTAAATGACATGATTTTTCCTCTCCTGAATAGAAACTTTAGATTCTTTCTATTATACCATTTTCAGGCGAGTTTTCAATTGATTTTTCAGAATTTTCTATCGACTTTTTAAAATTGTTTACGACCGTGGCAATTTTTGAATTTTTTACCAGAGCCACAAGGGCACAAGTCATTGCGTTTAACTTTAGAAAAATCAATATCGCTGTCAGCTTGAGCACGAACAGTTTGCGCAGCAATATTCTTTTCTGCCATTGTTGTTGCACGTTGTGATGAATGTTCACGTTCTTTTTGGTGAATCTGAGCTTTCATCATTGTACGTGTGACATCAAATTCAATCGCTCCAATCATTGCTTGGAACATACGGAAACCTTCAGCTTGGTATTCAACAACAGGGTTATTTTGGGCATAACCACGCAAACCAACTGATTGACGCAAGTGTTCAAGAGCATCGATATGGTCAGTCCATTTGTTGTCAACAACCATCAAAATCAAAACTTTTTGGAATTCGATAACAGCTTCTTGGTTTTGTATTTTAGCAATTTGTGCATCGTAAACTTTCAAAGCACGTTCGTACAAGTTTTCTTTGATTGCTTCAAAGTCTAAATCTTCTAAATCAGACAAGCTGATTGAATCTTCAGCAACCAAATTTGCTTTGGCAAAGTTCAAGATTGCTAGGATACCTTCTTCGCGGTCTGCACGACTGTGAGCATCAACGGCACGATTGATTGTGCGTTTAACCATAGCTTTGATTTCAGGAGCCAGGTCACGGTCTGCTGTGATAACATCACGACGTTCTTCGTAAATGATTTCACGTTGTTCACGCATCACGTCATCATATTGCAAGACTTGTTTACGAGTATCGTAGTTATTACCTTCAACACGTTTTTGAGCTGATTCAACTTGACGTGTCAACATTTTAGATTTAATGACAGCTTCTTCTTCCTCAAGGTTCATGCGGTCAAGAAATACCTTGATACGGTCTGAACCAAAACGACGCATCAAATCGTCTTCAAGTGAAAGGTAAAATTGTGATTCACCTGGGTCACCTTGACGACCTGAACGACCACGAAGCTGATTATCAATACGACGGCTTTCATGACGTTCTGTACCAATGACACAAAGCCCACCAAGTTCACGAACACCTTCACCAAGTTTAATATCGGTACCACGACCAGCCATGTTTGTCGCAATTGTAACAGCACCACGTTGACCAGCATTCATGATAATTTGTGCTTCTTTGAAGTGATTTTTCGCATTCAAAACTTCGTGTGGCACACCAGCTTCAACCAATTTCTTAGAAATAAGGTCTGATGTTTCTACTGCAACAGTACCAACCAAGACTGGTTGACCTTTTTCATGACGAGCCTTAACATCTGCAACAACAGCTCTAAATTTAGAGTCAAGTGTTGGATATAGAAGGTCTGAATGGTCAATACGTGCCACAGGTTTGTTTGTTGGGATTGGAATGACGCGCATATTGTAAACTTCGCGGAATTCATCCTCTTCTGTTTTTGCAGTACCTGTCATACCAGCCAATTTTTTGTACATACGGAACATATTTTGGTAAGTAATTGAGGCACTTGTTTTAGATTCGTCTTGGATAGGCACGCCCTCTTTGGCTTCGATAGCTTGGTGCAAACCATCAGAGAAACGGCGTCCTTCCATTGTACGACCTGTAAATTGGTCAACAATCAAGATTTCTTCCATTTGACTAACCACATAATCAATATCTAAAAGCATGATGTAGTTAGCACGAAGGGCATTATCAATGTAGTGCGTTAGAGCAACATTTTCCAAGTCATAAAGATTTTCCAAGTGGAAGTATTCTTCTGCTTTATCAATACCATAATCAGTCAAACCGATTGTTTTTGTAGGTACATCAATAGCGTAATCAACACTTGTCAATGTTTTTACAAAGCGATCCGCACGAATGTAAAGTTGGCTTGTTTCTGAACTTGCTTGACCTGAAACAATCAATGGCGTTCTTGCTTCATCAATCAAGACAGAGTCAACTTCATCGACCAATGCAAAGTTTAATGGACGTTGTACCATGTCTTCTTGACGAACAACCATGTTGTCACGAAGATAGTCAAAACCAACTTCTGAGTTTGTTGAATAGGTTACATCACAATTGTATGCTTCGCGCTTTTCATATGGTGATTTAGCTGCCAAGTTGATACCAACAGACAATCCAAGCCAGCTGTAAACCTCACCCATTTCAGTAGCGTCACGTGTTGCGAGGTATTCATTAACTGTGATAACGTGCACCCCTTCGCCAGCAAGGGCGTTAAGGTAAACAGGCATTGTCGCTGTCAATGTTTTACCTTCACCAGTACGCATTTCAGGAATGTCACCATTGTGCATAACAATACCACCCATGATTTGAACACGGTATGGATAGAGTCCTAACACACGTTTTGCTGCTTCGCGGACAACCGCAAAGGCTTCTGGTAACAATTGATCTAATGTTTCACCATTTTGATATCTTTGTTTAAATTCTGGTGTTTTTGCTTGCAAGTCTTCGTCAGACAAAGCTGCCATAGCGTCAGCATATGACTCAACTTTCTTTGCAATCTTTTCTAATTTTCTTAATTCACCTTTATCGTTTTCGATAACAGTCCGTAAAATATTTGCCATCCCAATTCCTTTCGATAAACTTATCATCACATTTTAACACAAAAAGCGCTCTAATTCAAGAATTCATCGTTGAAGCGATGAGCTCGCAAGATTAAAACGAGTAATTCTTATCTAAATTTAATGATTCCTATTTTCAGAGTTTTAACCCACTACGATTATACCCTTTTTTTGCCCTAACAACAAGAAAACACCTTAAATCAACGTCGCAAGATTTCAGATAAAAAAAGATTGAAGAAAGCCCTGCTGGTTTTCCAAAATCTAAATGGTTTATTATGACATTACTAATTAGCGTTCTGATACTTTTTTAGCTAAAGCAAAGTTACCAAGAGTAGCAGAACCATTTTCGGCAACACCAGGTGTTACGATATATTCTGTTACATCTGGAACTGGTACATAACCGTTCAACAAAGCAGTAAATTTATCACGAACGCGTTTCAACATGTGCTCTTGAGCCATAACACCACCACCAAAGACAATAACTTGTGGGCGGTAAAGAAGAGTGGCTTGAACAGCAGCTTGTGCGATATAGTAAGCTTGAACATCCCAAATTTCTGAGTTCAACTCAATCAATTCACCACGAATGCCTGTACGACCTTCTAGTGATGGTCCTGCTGCCATACCTTCTAGACAACCTTTGTGGAAAGGACAGAAACCAGTGTAGTTGTTTGCAACGTCTTGTGGGTGTGGAGCCACATAAACGTGTCCAGCTTCTGTATGACCGATACCACCGATAAATTCACCGTTTTGAATTGCACCAGCACCGATACCTGTACCGATTGTGTAATAAACAAGGCTCTTAACACCTTTACGAACAATTGTTTCACCATAAGCAGAGCTGTTAACATCTGTTGTGAAATAAATTGGCACTTTAAAGTGTTTTGAGATCAATCCAACCAAGTCAACGTTAGCCCAATGTGGTTTTGGAGTTGCTGTGATATATCCATAAGTTTCTGAATTTTCATCAATATCAATCGGACCAAAAGAACCAATGACAATACCAGCCAAATCTTCTTCAAAACGTTTGAAGAAAGCTACTGTTTTATCAATTGTTTCGTAAGGTGTTGTTGTTGGAAATTGAACTTTTTCAACAACTTGGAAATTTTCGTCACCAACAGCACAAACAAATTTTGTTCCACCTGCTTCGACACTACCGTATAATTTAGTCATGTTATCTCCCTTTTAAATGCTATTTTATACACAATATTATAATTATACAAAATTTCAAAAGATATATCAAGTATAAAAACACTTAGATTGCTTTATTTACAAGGTTTTAACTCCATTTAAAAAGAGGTATCAAAGCACCTCTTAAAATATACATATATACTTATTCAAGTTCAAGTAACGCAACACCTTCAGAAACTTTTCCTTGAGCAACTGGAGTTACTTCAGAGTAATTTGCAGTATTTGTAACAATAATCATTGTTGTATCATCAAGACCTGCTTGTGCGATAGCTGAGCTATCAAATGTCGCAAGAACATCACCTTTTTTAACTTTTTGGTTAGTAGTAACTTTTTGTTCGAAACCTTTACCTGCCATTGATACAGTATCAATACCGATGTGGATAAGGATTTCTGCACCGTTGTCAGATTTCAAACCGTAAGCATGACCAGTTTCAAATGCAAGTTGAACAGTACCATCAACTGGTGAGTAAACTGTGTTGCCTTCAGGCTTTACAGCAATACCTTTCCCCATAGCTCCTGATGAGAAAACTGGGTCATTTACTGATGAAAGTTCTACAACTTGACCAGCAAGTGGGCTTACAACTGTTTCTTCAGAAACACCTGCTTGTGAAAGAGCTGATACTTCTTTAGCAACTTCTTTGCCATCTTTAACAGCGTGTTCGTCTGATTCGACTTGAGCTTTAGCAGCGTCTACTGCTTCAGCCGCAAAGACACCTGCTGCTTTTGTTTTTCCGTAGAAGTATGTAAGAGCAAATGCAACAGCGAAGCTGATTAATTCACATACAACGTAGAATGGGATTGAAGAAGCGTTGACTGAAAGGAATCCAAGGAAACCTGCTGAACCAAGTGAAACAGCAACTACTTTAACCAAACTTGCAACTGCTGCTGCAACTCCTGAACCAATCAAAGCACAGAAGAATGGGAAACGGTATTTCAAGTTAACACCGAACAAAGCTGGTTCTGTAATACCAAGAAGCGCTGATACACCTGCTGAAGATGTAAGACTCTTAGTTTTAGAGCTTTTAGTCAAGAACCAAATTGCAAATGTTGCTGCACCTTGTGCAACGTTAGCCATTGAAGCAACTACGAAGATGAAGTCACCATAACCAACACCTTTTGTCCATGCTGACAACAATTGTGTTTCAATAGCTGGGAATGATTGGTGAAGACCAGTCATAACGATTAGTGAATAAGTACCACCAAAGATACCCATTCCGATAAAGCCTGTTGTGTTATACAACCAAACAATAATATCAGTAATAGCGTTAGAAACGACCATCATTACTGGACCAATGACTGTAAATGTCAAGAATCCTGTAATCATTACTGACAACAATGGGGTGAATGTAAAGTCAACTGATGATGGAAGTTTTTTGTGGAAGAATTTTTCCAATACAGATAGCAACCAAACAGCTACCAATACTGGGATAACTTGGTAAGCGTAGTTTGTTTGTGCAACATGGTAACCAAAGATATTCCAGAATTCAGAAGCACCACCAAGATCTGGTGTTGTCATGATCATACCAATAGCAGCACCCAAGAATTGGTTAGCTCCGAAACGTTTAGCAGCTGAGATACCTACTAAAATTGGCAAGAACATGAATGGTGCAGCTGACATCAATTGAATCATTGCAGAAATACCATCAATAGCTGGGGACATTTCTTCAATTGATTTAGGGCCGAATAATCCTTCAGCTGTCAAGAAGTTACGTAATGCCATCAAAAGACCACCTGCAACAAGCGCAGGAATAATTGGTACGAAGATATCTGATAGCAATTTAATCAACGCCATGATTGGGTTGAATTTTTTACCACTACTTGCAATTTGTTTCAAGTCATCAGTAGAAACTTCTGAAAGTCCAGTTTCTTTGATTAATTCATCATAAACAAAGTTGACATCACCTGCACCGATGATTATTTGATATTGACCATCAATTTTAAAAGTACCTTTTACATCTGGATTGTTATCCAAAGCTGCTTGGTCAACTTTTGTATCATCCTTAAGTACGAGACGAAGACGTGTCGCACAGTGTGCAGCTGCAATAAGATTGTCTTGTCCGACCGCCTTAACGACGTCAGATGCTACCTTACCATAATCCATTACAGTAACTCCTTTATAAAAAAATTTGTGAACTATTTTGTAAGCGTTTCACTTAACTACATTTATATTTTATCATAAAAACATTTTATGTCAAGCGTTCGTCATATTTTTTTCTTTTTGGACGAAAATAATTGATTTTTAGGGAGAAAACGTTTACTATATTACTATAGATAGTATTTAAAAAGGAGAAAAAATATGGATTTACCAAAAGAAGTACGTTACCGTCCTTATGAGGATTGGAGCACCGAAGAATTGGCAAAAATTAACAACAATGTCAAAAAATCTCCTTGGCATGTTAGTTACCACATCGAACCAAAATCAGGACTTTTAAATGACCCTAACGGTTTTTCATTCTTTAATGGAAAATACACATTGTTCTACCAAAACTGGCCATTTGCTGCTGCTCATGGACTTAAACAATGGGTTCACACTGAATCTGAAGACTTAGTTCACTTCCATGAAACAAACGTAGAACTTCGTCCAGATACTAAAAACGATAGCCACGGTGCTTATTCTGGTTCAGCCTACGAAATCGACGACAAACTCTTCCTATTCTATACAGGAAATGTCCGCGATGAAAATTGGGTACGTGACCCGCTTCAAATTAGCGCATGGATGGACAAAGACCGCAACATCACTAAGATTGAGAACGTTCTTATCCACCAACCAAAAGACGTTACAGAACACTTCCGTGACCCACAAATCTTCAACTACAAAGGTCAATTCTACGCAATCGTAGGCGCTCAAAACCTTGACGAATCAGGCTTCGTGAAACTTTACAAAGCTGTTGACAAAAACGTCGAAAATTGGGAAGAAGTTGGAAACCTTGACTTTGATAACAGTGGTTCAGAGTACATGATTGAGTGTCCAAACCTTGTTTTTGTTGATGATAAACCAGTTCTTATCTACTGCCCACAAGGGCTTGATAAAGCTGAACTTGATTATCGCAACATTTACCCAAATACCTACAAAGTATGTCAATCGTTTGATACAGAAAATGCAAAACTAGTCGGAGCTTCTGACATTCAAAATCTTGATTATGGTTTTGAAGCCTATGCGACTCAAGCATTCAACGCTCCTGACGGACGTGCGCTTGCTGTTAGCTGGATTGGACTTCCTGACATCGACTATCCAACTGACCAATACGATTACCAAGGTGCTCTTAGTCTTGTTAAAGAACTTTCTATTAAAGATGGTAAACTTTATCAATACCCAGTTGAAGCAATCACTTCTCTTCGTGATTCTTCTGAAACATTCGCTGACAAAGCACAAACCAACAATACTTATGAGTTAGAGTTAACATTCCCTGCAAATCAAAAATCAGAACTTCTGCTTTTTGCTGACGACAAAGGAAATGGACTCAGCTTGACTGTAGATACTAAAGACTGTAAAATTATCCTTGACCGCAGTAAAGCCGGTGTTCAATACGCTACAAAATTTGGTATTACTCGTGAATGTACAATCGATACGAAAGAAACAACAGCCAATATTTTTGTAGATAATTCGATCATTGAAATCTTTATCAATAAAGGAGAAAAAGTATTTACTAGCCGTATCTTCCCAGAAGCTGGTCAAAATGGAATTACACTTAAATCTGGAGACGTCACTGGTACATACTTTGATTTGAAATACTAATATGGTAGCAAAATTAACTGACGTTGCTGAACTTGCTGGGGTAAGCCCAACAACCGTTTCACGCGTTATCAACAACAAAGGTTATTTGTCAGAGAAGACAAAACAAAAAGTCCAAGAGGCCATGAGAACTTTGGGATATAAACCAAACAACCTCGCCCGTGGACTCCAAGGAAAATCAGCCCAACTTATCGGCTTAATCTTCCCTAATATTAGCAATATCTTTTATTCTGAGTTAATTGAATATCTTGAAATCGAGTTATTCAAACATGGTTATAAAACGATTATCTGCAATAGCGAAAATGACCCAGCCAAAGAACGTGAATACCTTGAAATGCTCGAAGCTAACCAAGTTGACGGTATCATCTCTTCTAGCCATAACCTCGGCATTGACGATTATGAACGCGTTGGCGCACCGATTATCGCTTTTGATAGAAATTTAGCTCCTAATGTCCCAATTATTTCTTCTGATAACTTCGAAGGTGGAAAATTAGCAGCTAGAACACTCCAGAAAAATGGCTGTGAAAACATCATCATGATTACAGGGAACGACAACACCGATTCGCCGACGAGCTTACGTGCACTTGGTTTTTCTTTCCAAATTCCAGACGGAAAGATTTTCAAAGTTCCTAATAACTTATCGACCATTCGCCGTGAAATGGAAATCAAATCTATCATCGCAAGCAATCGTCCAGACGGGATATTTGTTTCAGATGATTTAACAGCCATTTTGACAATGAAAATCGCTAAACAGCTAGATATGAACATCCCTGATGATTTGAAAATCATTGGTTATGATTGCACATCATTCATTGAAAGTTACTTCCCTCAGTTGACTACTATCCGTCAACCAATCGATGAAATTGCAAGTCTACTTGTCGATATTCTCCTAAAACGCATCAAAGGTGAAAAAACAAACAAAGACTACATTTTACCTATCTCATTGATTCCTGGGGGAAGCATTTAAAAAGAACAGGGTAAGCCTGTTCTTTTATATTACTCTTTTTACTTATGCACACAACAAAAAGAGAGATGTGCATAACATCTCTCTTTCATTTATTATTCAGTAACAAACTGACTCAACAATCCATTAACGAATTTTGCTGAAGTGTCATCTGAATACTTTTTAGCAATTTCGATGATTTCATTTACCGCTACACGTCCTGGAGTTTCTTCGAAATATTTGATTTCGTAAAGCCCCAAGCGAAGCAAGGTGCTGTCAGTTAGTGTCAAACGTTCTAATGACCAGCCTGACTTCAAATGCGTTTCAATTTGTTGGTCGATTTCAGATTGGAAATCTTGTACGCCTTTAACAAGATTTAAAAGAAAGACAGGAACATCAATAGTATCGTCTTCTTCGATTGTCTTGTCATAAGTGAAAGCAAATTGTGCGGCTGCTAAATATTCTCCACCAAATTCTAGGCTAAAGAGCGCTTGGAAAGCACGTTCACGAAGGTCTCGTCTCGAATTTGTGAAATTATTAGTCATCCAAGAAATCCTCATCAAACAATGCTTTCAAATCTGGTTTTGGTGTTTTTTCAGGAACAATACCTTCAACGTGAATATTAACAGATGAAATCGTTACTTCTGCCATATCGTAAACAGCTGCTTTAACAGCTTGTTGGATTGCGATTGAGACATCAGGAACATTAACACCATATTGAAGATAAACGTAAATATCTGCATTAACTGTGCCGTCTTCTTCTGTTTGAAGGTAAACACCTTTACCTAAAACTGTTTTGCTGAAACTGTCTGTCATAGCTTTATTACGAAGTGAATGAACGCCATCGACTTTTGTTGCAGCAATACCTGTGATAACTTCTAGTACTCGTGGTGAAATAACAATATCACCGATATTTTCAGTTGTCATAAGTATTCCTTTCTAACTTAAAATATAAGGATAAAAGCAAATAGAGCGATGCCCACTCTACTAGCAAGCTTAGGCACGTGATACGTAAGTACCTTCTTGCGTATTAATCACCAATTTTTGACCGATTTCGATGAAGTCTGGTACGTTGACAACAAGACCTGTTTCAAGAGTTGCAGGTTTACCTGAACCAGTAACAGTAGCCCCTTTGATTGATGGTTGAGTGTCAGTAACTGTCAATTCAACTGTTGTAGGAACAGTCACACCGATAACTTCTGTACCGTAGAATTGGATTTTAACTTCAGAGTTTTCAAGGATGTAAAACAATTCTTGTTCTACGTTAACAACTGGAATTTCATATTGTTCGTAGCTTTCAGTATCCATGAAGTATGCTGTGTCATCCATTTTGTAAAGGTATTGTGCAGCACGTGTTTCGATGATTGCTTGTTCAAATTTTTCTTCTGGACGATAAGTAGTATCAAAGGTTGAACCAGTACGTACATCACGAAGTTTCATACGCATAACAGTGTTACCTTTACCTGGTTTGTGGTGACTTGCTTCGAGAACTTTGATGAGTTTTCCATCAGCTGTTACGAAAGTCATACCTGCTCTAAGCTTACTTGCTTCAATCATTTATTCATTACCTCTTATAAATTATTTATCACTTCATTTTACCATAAAATAAGCTTGGGCTCAAATGTTTTTCATCTTTAAAAAGGCATTACTACATTTTTATTGTCAAAGAAAATTAATTCTGCTATAATGAATTAGCAACTATTTATTTTAAAAAGGAGTTATAGATGAAAGTAAGACTTGAAAATACAAGTGGGCAAATCAAGGAAGTCAAAGTTGGCTTTAGCTGGACAACATTTTTCTTTTTCTGGTTTGTGCCACTGTTTCGCAAGGATTGGAAATAGCTGGGAATTATGATTGGCTCAATCATTGCAGGTGCGATGTTAGTAATGTTTCTCAATATTAATGCTAGCATCGGTGCTGCTCTTAACATTGCCTTTGCCATCACATATAATAATTGTTATATCAATGATTTGCTAGCAAAAGGTTGGACGCCCGCTTCAGAAGCTGATGAAAAAATTTTAAATGATAAATTAAGATGAAAAATTTATTTTTTGTATTTTAAAGCGCACCCAGATGAGTGCGCTTTTAGTTATCCTTTGCTAAAAAATTTCGTTTTTTTCAAATAAAATTCATCTTCGTCCACCACTTCATAGGTGTTTAATTTCCTATGTTGGTAAGGATTTGAATCAGAAATATCATCTTCTTCATAAATCATTTTCCCTAAACTTCACTAATCTTCCGATTCATCCATTCCCAATTTAACTTCTGGAACGTCATGTTGAACGTATTCAACACCTTTTTGTTCCATTAATTCGATAGCAAATGGATGCATGCGATAGGCAGTCTTATAAGTAATCTTTTTAATTCCCGCTTGAAGCAGCGCCTTGGTACAGTTGATACATGGAAAATGTGTGACGTAAATTTCTGTACCTTTGGTTAAAATGCCTTCCTTAGCACACTGAATGAGTGCATTCATTTCAGCATGAACGGTGCGGATACAATGTCCTTCCTCCATTTTATGCCCAACTTCATTACAATTGTCAGTTTCTGACACACCACCGTTGTAACCAGTTGCGATAATACGATTATCTTTCACCAAAACAGCACCAACAAAAGCACGATCACAAGTCGAACGCTTAGAAATCAGCTCCGCATTTGCCATAAAATAATCTTGCCAAGAAAGTCTATCAGTCATCGTTTTCCTCCTTATCTAACTCTACAACACAATCAATTCTTTTGGTGCTAAGGTTAAGACTTCGCAGCCATTTTCTGTCACAACCAAATCATCTTCGATACGGACACCGTATTTGTTATCAAGGTAAATTCCTGGTTCATCCGTAATCGTCATACCAACTTCAACCAAATCATCTGAATTGCCAAAGAACGGAATTTCATGAATATCAAGCCCAATGCCGTGTCCAATACCATGTGTGAAGTGTTCGCCATAGCCAGCATTTTCAATCACATCACGCGCCAACTTATCATAATCACGGCGTGTCATTCCTGCTTTGACCGAATCAATCACCGCTTGATTAGCACGTAAAACCACGTCATAAATTTCACGCTCTTCATCAGTCGTCTCACCGATATGAATGGTACGTGTCATATCGCTGACGTAATGGTCGTAGTAGCAACCAAAATCAAGCGTCAAAGTTTCACCAGATTGGATGACTTTCTCACTGGCTACGCCGTGAGGCATGGCAGAGCGGTAACCAGAAGCTGCAATGGTTTCAAAAGACACACCAGAGGCGCCATATTCTCGCATACGAAAATCAAGAAAATTAGCCACTTGCAGTTCAGTCGTCTGACCAGCTTTGATAAAATCAAGCACATCTGTAAATGCGCGGTCAGAAATCGAACAAGCCTTACGAATCGTCGCAATTTCAGAAGCATCTTTAATCATACGCAATTCTTCCATAAAATTCGTCATAGCTACCAAATCATAACCTGCAAACACACTCTGCAAAGTCTGATAATAAGCAAAAGATACTTGGCTGTCAAAACCAATTTTCTTTAGATTATCCGCCTGAATCACCTTAACAATTTCTTGGAGAGCATCTCTACTTTCAATGATATCAAATCCTTGAACAGACTGTTTAGCAATCAAGGTATAACGAGCATCCGTCACAAATAAACGGCGTGTTTTTGAAATAAAAACAGTCGCTGATGTTCCCCAAAATCCTGTCAAATAATAAACATTATTTTGACCAGTCACCAAAAACGCATCAACCTCTGATTGATTCAACTTAGCCTCAAATCTCTCAACTCTCGCTAGCATACAACTCTCCTTAGTAAGTATTTTAAATTTATTATACCAAAAAAACACCAATACAATCGTATTCTACCGACTTTTTCCAAAAAAGCTTAAGTGGTGAAGGAAAGTTGATGAAAAACACCCCGAAAACCAGATTTCGGAGTGTATTTTTTATTTCAATTTATCTTTTAAATATTGTCCTGTGAAGGATTCTTTGACTTTGGCGACCTCTTCCGGTGTGCCTGTGGCAACGATTTGTCCACCACCGACACCGCCTTCTGGTCCAAGGTCGATAATGTGGTCAGCTGTCTTAATCACATCAAGATTGTGTTCAATGACAAGCACGGTGTTTCCATCATCTACGAAACGTTGAAGGACTTTAAGCAGACGAGCAATGTCATCTGTGTGAAGTCCTGTCGTTGGTTCATCAAGGATATAAAGGCTCTTACCAGTCGAGCGTTTGTGAAGTTCACTTGCCAATTTCATACGCTGTGCTTCACCACCAGAAAGGGTTGTGGCTGGTTGTCCAAGTGTGACATAACCAAGTCCAACGTCTTTGATAGTTTGCAATTTGCGTGCAATTTTAGGGATTGGTGCAAAGAATTCAACCGCATCATTGACTGTCATATCAAGAATTTCAGCGATATTTTTGTCTTTGTAATGAACTTCAAGCGTTTCACTGTTATAACGTGTGCCATGACAAACCTCGCAAGGTACGTAAACATCTGGCAAGAAGTGCATTTCAATCTTGATAATTCCGTCACCAGAGCAAGCCTCGCAACGTCCACCTTTGACGTTAAATGAGAAACGTCCTTTTTTGTAACCACGAATCTTAGCTTCATTGGTCTTAGCAAAAAGATCACGAATATCATCAAAAACACCTGTATAAGTTGCAGGATTTGAACGCGGAGTACGGCCGATTGGGCTTTGGTCTATGTCAATCAAGCGTTCGATGTTTTCAATGCCTTCAAGTGCCTTGTGTTTACCAGGTTTGGCAGAATTGCGATTTAATTTTTGAGCGATAGCTTTTTTCAAAATACTGTTAACCAAGGTTGATTTTCCAGAACCCGAAACACCTGTCACCGCAATGAATTTACCAAGTGGGAAAGTCACATCGATATTTTGCAGGTTATTTTCAGAAGCACCTTTGACACGAAGCACGCGCCCATTTCCTTTACGACGTTCTAGTGGCACAGGAATCTCTTTTGCTCCAGATAAATACTGCCCTGTAATTGATTTTTTATTTTTGGCAACATCTTCTGGCGTTCCAGAAGCAACAATTTGCCCACCAAAATCACCTGCACCTGGTCCGACATCAATGAGCCAATCAGCTTGGCGCATGGTATCTTCATCGTGTTCAACGACAATCAAGGTGTTGCCCAAATCACGCATTTTTTTCAAGCTGGAAATCAAACGGTCATTGTCACGTTGATGAAGCCCAATCGAAGGTTCATCCAAAATATAAAGGACACCTGATAGGTTTGAACCAATTTGCGTTGCCAAGCGAATACGCTGACTTTCACCACCAGATAAAGTCCCCGCAGAACGCGACAAGGTCAAATAATTCAAGCCAACATTATTTAAGAAGGTCAGACGGTCTTTGATTTCCTTAACAATCGGCGTTGCAATCGTCTTTTCATTTTCAGAGAGTTCGAGGTGAGTTAAAAGTTCCAAGTGGTCAGCAACTGACAAATCAGACACTTGCCCAATATTTAAGCCATTTTCACCACCAACACGAACACAAAGTGCTTGATTATTTAAACGATAACCATGACAAGTTGCACATGGCAATTCATTCATGTAACCACGCATAACATTACGTGTAAAGTCACTGTTTGTTTCATGATAACGGCGGTCAATATTATTGACGACTCCCTCAAACGGAAGGTCGATATTACGTTCACCACCAAAGTCATTGATATAGTGGAAATGGAATTCACGCTCACCTGAACCATACAAGACCAAGTTTTGTTCTTCTTCTGTCAAATTTTCAAATGGTGTATCCATATCAATACCAAAAGAAGTCATGGCTTGTTCTAACATGGCTGGGTAATAGTTAGATGAGATTGGATTCCACGGTGCTAAAGCCCCTTCACGAAGCGTTTTACTACGGTCAGGAATCACCAAATCCAAATCGACTTCCAATTTGCTTCCCAAGCCATCACAGGTTGAGCATGAACCAAACGGTGCGTTAAATGAAAAAAGACGTGGTTCCAATTCGGAAACGGTAAAACCACAAACAGGACATGAATAATGCTCTGAAAAGAGCAATTCATTACCATCCATAGTATCAATAATCACATAACCATCAGCCAATCGAAGCGCAGCTTCCACCGAATCAAACAACCGCGAACGAATACCATCTTTATTAATCAAACGGTCAACAACGATTTCGATATTGTGCATTTTGCTCTTAGATAACTCAGGAACTTCTGAAATGTCGAAAATCTCGCCATCCACGCGCACACGCACATAACCATCTTTTTGAATGCGGTCAAAAATCATCTTGTGTTGTCCTTTTTTACGACGCACAACTGGCGCTAAAATCTGCATTCGCGTCCGTTCTGGCAATTCCAAAACTTGGTCAACAATTTGCTCAACAGATGATGCCGTAATGGCACCATGCCCATTGATACAATACGGCGTCCCCACGCGAGCATACAAAAGACGCAGATAATCGTTGATTTCTGTCGTTGTCCCTACCGTAGAACGAGGATTTTTACTGGTTGTTTTTTGGTCAATGGAAATAGCAGGGCTGAGACCCTCAATCGAATCAACATCTGGTTTTTCCATATTACCAAGAAACATACGCGCATAAGCTGACAAACTTTCTACATAACGACGTTGCCCTTCTGCGTAAATCGTATCAAATGCCAAACTTGACTTTCCCGAACCAGACAAACCAGTCACAACAACCAACTTATCCCGCGGAATTTCAACATTGACATTTTTTAAATTGTGGGCACGTGCCCCACGAATAATTAATTTATCTTGCATAATCTATTCATCAGCAAAATGAATAACCTATCTTGATGTTCCTTCATCCGATAGGTTCCCTTTTTACCAATGTCCTAGTCCTTTCTTCATAGCTACTTCTAAGATTCTTACCTTATTATAACAAATTTTCTACTATTCTTTGTCCCAAAAAACTGCTAATTGTAGTATAATAGATTAGTATGTAAAATTTTCTCCTCTTGAAAATATCAAGCTAAGGATTTTAATATGACATACAGCAAAAATGAATTGAACAAAATCCAATGTTATACGCTAAACTAACTAGATTTTGTATCTTAGAGTAAAAGGAGGGGTTGTTTTTATGGAACAAATGTTTCTATCAACAGCGTTAGAATTTAAAGAAATCAATACATTCGAGCCCGGCGCTTGGATTAATTTGGTCAACCCCTCCCAGGAAGAATCTGTCAAATTATCTGAGCAATTCAATATTGATATTACAGATCTTCGTGCGCCACTCGACCTTGAAGAAACATCACGTATTGCCGTTGAAGATGATTATACATTGATTATCGTCGATGTGCCAACCTACGAAGAACGTAATAACAAAAGTTACTCTGTCACTATTCCGCTCGGTATTATCGTAACAGATAACGCTGTTATCACAACGTGTTTGCAAGAATTGACGCTTTTTGACAATTTTTTCAATCGTCGTGTGAAAAACTTTTACACATTCATGAAAACACGTTTTGTATTCCAATTGCTTTATCGTAATGCAGAGCTATTCCTAGCAGCCCTTCGTTCTATCGACCGTCAAAGCGACCGAATCGAAGCTGAATTGGAAAACGCCACACGTAATGAGCAATTAATTGACATGATGGAGTTGGAAAAATCTATCGTCTATTTGAAAGCCTCATTGAAATTCAACGAACGTATCGTTAAAAAACTTTCGAGTAGTACCAGCTCTTTGAATAAATATATCGAAGATGAAGATTTGCTTGAAGATACCCTGATTGAAACGCAACAGGCGATTGAGATGGCTGGCATTTATGAAAATGTCTTGAACGCCATGACAGAAACAACTGCTTCAATCATTAACAACAATCAGAATACAATCATGAAAACCTTGGCATTGATGACCATGGCTTTGGATATTCCAACCGTTATCTTCTCAGCTTATGGCATGAACTTCCAAAATAACTGGTTACCACTAAATGGTCTGCCACACGCCTTTTGGTACATTGCCTTTATCGCCGCTGCTATGAGCGCCTTCGTTGTTATCTATTTCTTTAGGAAGAAATGGTTTTAACAGAGTACGTTTTAAGGTAGCTAAAGCTACTCTTAAAACGACGGGAAGTCATATAAGACTTCCCTAACTCTCTTACTAGTTCGAAAAGTGATTAATATCGAATCACTTTTCTCTCGTCGTAACTTTGCGGAGACAACCTAAATCTCTCATGTCGTAACTTTAATACAGACAGCTGAATCACTTACTAGCTTGAAGTTTGGTTATTATCGAAGCAAACTTCTCACGTTATAATCTTTCAATCGTTGTTGCGACTAAGGTCGCTAATAGAAATATGGAAGAAGCTATTGGGAATCTTCCTAGACAGCTTACTAGTTCGAAAAATAATTATTATCAAGCCAATGTTTTTGCGCTATGATATTTGATATGTTGGGCTATATTGAGTAACGAAAGTTTGATATTTTACCGGCAGCGTATTTATGGTGGTTATTAATTAGAGGAAGTAACTGTTTTACTTTCTCTCACTAGTAATTCATCTTAATCATGGGCTTTACTGGATGTTCTTAGCAACACTTCTATTTCACAAAAACAGGAGACTATATATTATGGATTTAACTAATCTTACTAAAAAGAATCAAGAATTTATTCACATTGCTACTAATCAATTGATTCAAGATGGCAAATCTGATGATGAAATCAAAGCGATTTTAGAAGAAGTTTTACCAACAATCGTTGAAAATCAGAAAAAAGGTTTGACTGCGCGCGCTCTTTTCGGCGCACCTACCGTTTGGGCTGCTTCATTTACTGAAAAAGCTTCAGACAAGAAAGCTGAGCAAACTGCCAAAAATGACAATCCTTGGTTAATGTGGCTTGATACATCACTTCTTTTCATTGGTGTTGTTGCCCTTCTTAACGCTGTCATTGGTTTCTTCAATTCAACGACAACAAGTTCTGGCTTGCTTTCATTGCTTGCCCTTGGTTTTGGTGGTGGTGCTGCTATGTATGCCACTTACCACTTCATCTATCGCCATTCTGGTAAACCAAAAAGCGAACGTCCAGGTTGGGCTAAAACTATCCTGGTGCTCGTTTTAGCAATGCTTGGTTGGGTTCTCCTTTACACTGCAACAGCATTCTTGCCAGCAGTTATCAACCCACAATTACCAGCTGTCGTTATGTTAATCATTGGTGCAACTGCGCTTCTTGGACGTTATTTCCTTCAAAAGAAATATAATATCCTTAATGCCATGACACCGCAACAATAATTTCAAACATTAAAAGTCCTGCTAGGTAACCTAGCGGGACTTTTTTAGACATTACGCAATGCCTCGATAATATTTATTTCTGACAATTCTGCTGAATAATCTTTATTAATCTCCGTTTGAATGTCTTGCGACACGTCAGTTAATTCTGAATCAGCACCACATCCTGCCAAAATAGTTAGCAGCAGCACTGACAGTCCTAGCAAAAATTTTCTCTTTTTCATCTTAGTCTCTCCTATATTTTAAAATATCTCCCGGTTGACAGTCTAATTCGCGGCAAATATTCATCAACGTATTAAACCTAACACCTTTTGCCTTTCCAGTCTTTAAAATCGATAAATTCGCCTCAGTTATCCCAATTTTTTCAGCCAATTCTTTGGAGGTTATATTTCTCAACTTGAGCATTTTATCTAAATGTACTTGTATTTCTTCCATAGCTAAATAATCTATCGTAATCTTTTTGAAATTGAACGCCGTGTTTTATCACAAGGATACCAATATAATTGACAACAAGTCATACAATGTCGAACCAATAATCTTTCAATGATTGCTCAAATAAATCACTAACATGTTCAAGATTCAAAAATTAAAAATAAGGTTAACAGCCAACTGAATACCTGTCGCAATCAGCAAGCAACGCAATATTTTAGAAAGATAAGTGATATTTTCAGAATTGAAATAAGAGTCTTTCTGAAAATTCATTAGTAGTTTGTCTAACTCTCGCATAATCATAACGACCATATAAAAAATAGCAGCCGCTAATAGCAAAATAAGCATCGGAAAACAAATCGGCACTTGAGCAATTTGAGAGCCATAATCTAGTGTCAACATTCCATTTTGATTCCAGCCGTCAAGAACAACACCTAGAATGCCTAAAAACATGACAATAATTGCTAAATAGCGTATGATTTTGACACTTCCCTACTAACCTTAAAAATAATCTGTTTCATTTCACACCTCGATTATTGTTTTACAATAATTACCTTTTCAAAATTATTATAAAACAATAATTTTACTCTATAAAGTATTTGCATACAAAAAAGACCCCTTGCGGAGTCATTTTTTTATTTAAAGTAACGAATTAGTCTTCGTTTACGAATGGCATAAGAGCCATAACGCGAGCGCGTTTGATAGCTGTTGTTACTTTACGTTGGTTTTTAGCTGAAGTTCCAGTTACGCGACGTGGAAGAATTTTACCACGTTCTGAAACGAAACGGCTAAGAAGCTCAGTATCTTTGTAATCAACATATTCAATTTTGTTAGCTGCGATGTAATCAACTTTTTTACGGCGTTTGAATCCGCCACGACGTTGTTGAGCCATGTTTTATTCTCCTTTATATTATTGTTTTTCAAGTTTTTCGCTTGAGTTGTCCATATCCATTAGAATGGAAGATCGTCGTCTGAAATGTCCATTGGATTTGAATTGCCAAATGGGCTTTCATCACGACCAAAGTTAGGTGTTTGTGATTGTGAAGATTGCGATGAGAAACCACCATCGTTTGATGAGTCACCCAATGATGAATTGTTATTGTTGAATCCACCGTTATATGAACCACCTGATTGACCTTCACGTGTAGTACGGCTTTCCAAGATTTGGAAATTATCTGCAACAATCTCTGTAACGTAAACACGTTGACCTTGTTGATTTTCATAATTACGAGTCTGGATACGACCTGTAACACCAATCAATGTGCCTTTTTTAGCCCAGTTAGACAGATTTTCCGCCTGTTGGCGCCAAATCACACAGTTAATAAAATCAGCTTCACGTTCACCATTTTGATTTTTAAAGTTGCGATTTACAGCAAGTGTAAATGTGGCAACAGCTTGATTAGATGGTGTGTAACGGAGTTCTGCATCGCGAGTCATACGACCGACAAGTACTACATTATTAATCATAAAATACCTTCTTATGCGTCAAGTTTAACGATCATGTGACGAAGAATGTCACCGTTAATTTTTGAAAGACGATCAAACTCGTTAAGAGCTGTTGCATCTTCTGTTTCAACGTTGATAACGTGGTAAAGTCCTTCACGGAAATCTTGGATTTCGTATGCAAGACGACGTTTTTCCCAATCTTTTGATTCAACAACAGTTGCACCGTTGTCTGTCAAGATAGAGTCAAAGCGTGCTACCAAAGCGTTTTTAGCTTCTTCTTCAATGTTTGGACGAATGATATAAAGAATTTCGTATTTAGCCATTGATATTTTTCCTCCTTTTGGTCTAATGACCCGTGACCCTCGTCACGAGTAAGTGAGGGATACTCACAATAAGTTATTATACTATATGTAGGGCGAATACGCAAGAGATTTATGTATTACAGAAAAATTTCATTTGTCCATTGTGGGCATTGTTAAAATGATATTATCTACTATATAAACAAGACAATAAAAAAGCACAGGTGTGCTTTCTATATAAATATTAAATTAAAGTTCACCTTTATTAGAGGCAGGGAGATTCGTTTCATAAAGCTCCGTTGCAAACTCTAAGCCTTTTCTAAAATTATCCGCTTCTTCGCGGGTTTCAAACATTTTCTGTGCTTGTACATATTGTTGACCACTACGCCAATACATTTTCCGAACAACCCACATATCCCTACCTCGCTTTTCGCTACTTTGAGATACATTATAGCATAAATTGTAACAAAATTTTGTCTTGTCTTGAATTTTTAATATAATATTCAAATTGTTTTAACATATTTTTTGAGTGTTATAACACGAAAATCAGTTAATTTCTTGTTAAACTAATATTTTCTATCAAATACATCTTCTTACTCTAGAATGACTATATTGAAAGTCGTTTTAAACTAAAAGAGTCAATTATTAAAATGATAGTTTCTTAGTTTTATCATCATTAAAGTTATAATAACAGTTAGACCTGAATCTACTAAAAAATCAACAAGTGAACTAAAAAATAGTATATCGTGAAAGAGTTCAAATTTTCCATAAAATATTAAAAGGATAACTGTTTTGTATGTTAAGCCGAATATTCCTAACAAAAGATAAATAAAAAGAGTTAAGAAACTATGGTATTTTCCTAAAATAGGATATAGCATATACACAATAATTATCTGTATTGAAATAAAATCTAACAACGGCAATGGAATAATTAGCTTTGAACTAATTATTAGTAAAGCAACCCTTTTATTCAATGACTTTCAGAAAAACGTTAACCCCTAAAGAGTGTTTAGACAAGATTTTTAAACACGTTCCACAGCTGAAAAGCTACTAC
>ERZ1034949.327-NODE-327-length-32586-cov-59.602687_pt1 | contig 32586 bp, 27 predicted proteins | sample MGYA00520590_ERZ1034949 | MGnify/ENA primary metagenome ERZ1034949 (study PRJEB33766, sample SAMN09781752) | gut metagenome | biome: gut microbiome | host: Homo sapiens | place: Madagascar | study: EMG produced TPA metagenomics assembly of the PRJNA485056 data...
ATATGTATATTTATAAACAAGCAAGTTGATATTTATTCACTTGCGAAACTTTAGTCAGTTATCTGCTATTCAAACGACAGCTTTTTCAGACGGGAACGCAACTGCTCCGCCTCGCTCTTTCTGATAGAGAGTTTGATGCTGCAAGTATTATCGAATGTCTGATCCAAGATACGCGGATTCATATCTTTGACGATCCTCATCACATCATTCATCATCGGATAAGTAAAATCATAGGTTACTATTTCCTCTATCTGTTGCGTAACCTCCTCACAATGAGCCAAAGCATCAATGGCAGCTTCACGATAAGCAACAATGAGTCCACTGGTTCCCAATTTTACTCCTCCGAAATATCGGATGACGACAATTAAAATATCCGTCAATTCTGATTTCGTGATTTGGCCGAGGATTGGTTTTCCTGCCGTAGAAGAAGGTTCGCCATCATCATTGGCACGGAACTCTGTCCGTTCAGGCCCTAGCATATATGCATAACAACAATGTCGGGCATCGTAATATTTCTTACGGTACCCGGCAACAATTTCCTTCACCTCGTCAACAGTTGTAACATGGTGAGCAAAGGCGAGAAACTTACTCCTTTTCTCGGTGTAATATCCCTCGCCTATCGTATCTGATATAGTCTTAAATTCGTCTATCATTAATCCAACTTGTGAATAATCAAACCGCTGCGCAACTTAGGTTCAAACCATGTTGCCTTAGGTGGCATAATCTTACCACTGTCAGCGATATCCATAATCTGCTGCATAGTAACCGGATGCAAAGCAAGTGCCATCTTCATCTCACCGCTATCCACACGACGTTTCAACTCACCGAGACCGCGAAGACCACCAACAAAGTCGATGCGCTTATCAGAACGTAAATCCTTGATACCCAGAATTTCATCAAGAATCAGACGAGATGAAATATCCACATCGAGCACGCCGATTGGATCTGCATCGTCGTAGGTTCCCGGCTTGGCAAACAACCCATACCATTTACCATCCAGATACAGGAGGAAAGAATGGAGAGCTGCTGGTTTCAGAATATCCAAGCCAAACTGGCTGATAGCATCATCAATAGCCATCTTTTCATAGCAAGGTATGCCCTCTTCATCACCAGATACATTCACATTGATTGCATCAATATCTATCACCTCGAAGTTCTTTGTCAGAGCATCGAGGAACTGATCAGAAGTCAGACCATTCAAATCCTTCACAACTCGGTTATAATCGAGAATGGTAAGCTGACTTGCCTGGAAACAAACTGCCATAAAGTAGTTATATTCCTCCTTACCTGTATGATTAGGATTCTGCTTAGCCTTTTCAGCACCTACCAGAGCTGCTGCTGCACTACGGTGATGACCGTCAGCAATATAAAGGCTAGGCATCTTGGCAAATTCCGCTGTAATTGTGGCAATATCCTGATCATCGCTTACAACCCAGAACTGATGACGGAAACCATCAATTGGAGCAATGAAATCATATTCCGGTGTTGTTGCAGCATAACGCATCAGAAGTTCGTTAAGCACCTCATTATCAGGATAAGCGAAGAATACTGGTTCGATATTGGCATTGCATACACGCACATGCTTCATACGGTCTTCTTCCTTATCGCGGCGTGTCAGCTCATGTTTCTTGATGACACCCGTCATATAGTCGTTTACATACGCACCTACCACAAGACCATACTGAGTCTTGCCGTTCATCGTCTGTGCATAGATATAATACTGTTCCTTATCATCCTGTTTCAACCAGCCATTCTCCTGGAACTTTCTGAAGTTCTCTGCAGCGCTTTCATAAACACGAGGATCGTACTCAGAAGTACCTGGTTCGAAATTGATTTCAGGTTTAATAATATGATAAAGGCTCTTCTCGTTATCGCCTGCCTCGGCACGTGCTTCCTCAGAATTGAGAACATCGTAAGGACGAGACTCAACTTGATCAACTAAATCTTTTGGGGGACGAATACCCTTAAATGGTTTAACTATAGCCATAATGTTTATTGATTTTAATGAATAAAAGCCCACGAAGGGCAAGTCTATCATGAAGTCTGTAAAGATAAAAAGCCCATAAAGGGCACTAGCTAAAGCGCCCTCTATGAGCTTTTTTATATCCTAATTTTTATTTGTTTACTTGATATTTTGTGCAGCCATCAGCAAAGAACGCATTAATCTGCTTAGCTGCAGCAATACCGGCATTGATATTTGCTTCTGCAGTCTGTGCACCCATCTTCTTAGGAGTTGAGAAGTATCTACCCTCGAACTTGGCAAAGTCTGCATCAGCATCAGGCTTGATATCAGTGATGAACTTCAAGTCCTCACGCTCAGCGAGAAGTTTCAGGAGCTCAGGCTCATTGATAACCTCCTTACGCGCTGTATTGATGAGGATGCCACCCTTAGGCAACTGGTTAACAGTCTTGTAGTCGATGCTCTTGATAGTCTCTGGAGTAGCAGGGATATGAAGAGAAACGATGTCACAAGTCTGGAACAACTCATCCTGTGACTTTACAGCATGCACACCGGCAGCCTCGATAACATCAGCTGGGCAGAATGCATCGTAAGCAGCTACTTCCATGCCAAATCCCTTGGCGATGCGAGCCACATTTCGACCAACATTACCGAAAGCAAGGATACCCAACTTCTTGCCCTTCAACTCAGAACCAGCCTTGCCGTTGTAGAAATTACGAACGGTGAAAACCAGCAGACCGAATACCAACTCAGCTACTGCGTTAGAGTTCTGACCAGGAGTATTCTCAGCCACTACATTATGAGCAGTAGCAGCAGCCAGGTCGATGTTATCATAACCTGCACCAGCACGAACGATAATCTTCAGGTTCTTTGCTGCGTCGAGCACCTCGGCATCAGCCTTGTCAGAACGGATAATCATCGCGTCCACATCCTTCACTGCATCGAGCAACTGTGCTTTTTCTGTATACTTTTCGAGCAAGACAAGTTCGTTGCCTGCTCCCTCTATTTCTTTCTTAATGCCATCCACAGCAGCCGCTGCGAATGGCTTTTCTGTTGCAACTAATACTTTCATACGAATTCAAAAATTAATGTTGTGCTTCAAATTCCTGCATGGCCTTGACGAGTGCCTGAACACCCTCCATGGTCTGTGCATTGTAGCAGCTGGCACGGAAACCACCCACTGAGCGGTGCCCCTTGATACCTACCATGCCACGCTCTGTAGCGAAGTCGAGGAATGGCTTCTCCAACTCCTTGTACTCATCGTTCATCACGAAGCAGATGTTCATCAATGAGCGTGAAGCCTCTTCCACTGTACCCTTGAAGAGTTTGTTGCGGTCGATTTCAGCATAAAGAACTTCTGCACGTTCGTGAGCTCGTTTGTCAGCAGCCTCAACACCACCATTAGCTTTCAACCAGCGGAGATTCTCCATCAAGGTATAGATAGGAACAACAGGAGGAGTATTGAACATACTGCCCTTCTCTACGTGAGTACGATAATCGAGCATAGTAGGAAGTTCGCGAGGAGCCTTACCGAGCATATCATCCTTTACGATGATAACAGTAACACCTGCCATAGAAAGATTCTTCTGAGCACCTGCATAGATGGCAGTATACTTAGAAACATCTACTGGACGGCTCATGATATCTGAAGACATATCAGAAATCAATGGTACGTTTACATCTGGATCAACACGGAGTTCAGTACCATATATAGTATTGTTGCTTGTCAAATGCAAGTAATCACAATCGGCTGGTACAGTGTTAGGAACCTGTGGATAGAAAGTGAAATTGGCGTCGGACGATGATGCGATCTCCACGACCTCACCAAAATGCTTTGCCTCTTTCATTGCCTTCTTAGCCCAAGTGCCAGAATTAATGTAGGCAGCCTTCTTGATGAGGAAGTTTGCTGGAATCTGCATAAACTGCAATGACGCACCACCACCAAGGAAGATTACGGAATAACCCTCAGGAATGTCAAGAAGCTCCTTGAATAAGGAGACTGCCTCATCAACTACTGGCTGGAAATCCTTAGCACGGTGGCTGATTTCCATCAATGAAAGACCTGAACCATTAAAATCCAAAATCTGCTTTGCTGTGTTCTCAATCACTTCGCGTGGAAGCATTGATGGACCTGCGTTAAAATTGTACTTCTTCATCTTTGTATAATTATTTAAGTTTTATACGATATAATCCTGTTAGCAGGAAAAATTAGTGCACAATACACCCATATAGGATACATAGTAAACCTTTGGATTGTATTTACGACTGCGAAATTACACTTTTTATTTGAAACTACCAAATTTTTCTGCACATTTTTAGCGTTTTGCGCAGATTTCTTTCATTTTGTTAGTCATTTTAGTATAATAACTGCATATTTATGTCTATTTTTACATTTATTATACATTAGCAAGCAACAGAGAAAAGATAGCAGCAGATTGTCAACTACCTTACCTCTTCCACTATCGTTTTGACACCTTTTATCTTTTCGCCCTTGACATTATTCAGTAAGCTACGTAACTTCGTTCGGGAAATGGCAGCATAAGCATAACGGTCATTGACATCAATCTTGCCGATTTCAGCCGACTGCAGCCCACCCTTCTTGCAAAGGAAGCCTAAGATGTCACCCTTGCTAATCTTATCCTTCTTTCCTTTACCTATATATATAGTAACCATCTTAGGTTTAGCTGGCGCAGGAAGCTGATCAGCAGCAGGCATTTCGTAATTCTCAATTTCAGCATCCACATATTCCGGAATATGCTCTTCAGGACCTAACAGGAAGAAAGCCCTGCCCTGGGCTTCCCATCTTGCCGTACGTCCTACACGATGGATATAACCATCTTCGCTCTCCGGCATGTGATAATGGATAATATTATCTATATCAGGAATATCAAGTCCGCGCGAAGCCAGATCCGTACTCACCAGAATATTGGCACTTCCGTTGCTAAAACGGTAGAGAGAAGCCTCTCGCTCCTTCTGTTCCAATCCACCATGGAAGAAAGATGTAGAAAAACCTTGTTCTACCAGATATTTGTTGGTACGCTCTACACTATCACGGTAATTGAGGAAAACAATAGTACTCTGGTTGCCCAGGCTACGGAGCAAAAGTGCCAGGCTCTCCAGTTTATCCTTTACCGGACTTTCCACCTTATATATATGCACACGATCAGGAACCTGATCTTCATCCACACGGTAATCTATCTTTTCTACCCTGCCCATGTGTACGAAATGAGGAATTTCCTCTGCTTCGGTAGCAGAAAGCAGGAAGTGACGACGCAAGCCAGGCAATGACTTAATCAGTCGGCTCATTTCGTCCTGGAAACCCATCTCCAGACACTTGTCAAACTCATCAATCACCAGGTATTTTATATGATATGGAGAAAGATTTCCCTTATCCAGATGATCATTGAGACGACCCGGAGTTCCAAATACAATCTGAGGACGAACCTGTTTCATCACGCGATGCTCATCCATCGTAGCACGACCGCCATAGCAAGCCATCGCACGCAAACCGCTGCCCATATTCTTCAATACGTTAGCCGACTGCAAAGCGAGTTCTCTACCAGGAGTTACCACCACCGCCTGTGCCTCGTCATCAGTAGCATCTATAAGTTGGGTAAGAGGCAGAAGATAAGCCAGTGTTTTTCCGCTACCTGTTGGCGAAAGTACCACCACATCCTTGTTCCCGTGCAAGATTGCCTGCATAGAATCCTGCTGCATATCATTGAGCTCAATGCCCAGTTTATCTAAAATTCTGTCTATCATAAATTTCTAATAATCAATTTCTAAAGAGAAGTTTTCTTTTCAAGAGAAGTTTTCATAAATTCCTCATCATGAGGCATTATTTCTTTTTCTGATTGAGCAGTTTGTCAATCTCATCAAACTCCTTACCCATGTTCAGGTTCAGATAGATGGTATATAGCGGCAAAGCCCACTGGTCCTGCATATCAGGCGCCATCGTTCTGTACTTCTGCAGATAAGGCATCGCACTGTTGTAAAGTCCGTCTATCTCCTGATGAGTTTTGCGGGATTGCTGCGAATTCTTATCCATTTCAACCGCCTGATTGAAATAAGCCAAACCTATATTATAATAAGCACCAGCCAAAGAATCGTTCACAGCAAGTGCCTTTTTGCTCACTTCGATGCATTGCTTGAAATCACCCATATTCAGGAGAATGGTTCCCTTGGTAAAGAGATAGATATCATTGTCGGGAGCTATCGCCAGTGCCTTATCTGCCACGGCGAGTGCAGAATCGAGTTGGTTCTCCTGCGAATAAAACTCTACCAGACGCGGGAAGAAGAACGGGAATTTCGGATCCCGCTCAAAACCTTCCTTCAAGGTCGAGAGATAGCGCGCAGTATCCTTCTCCAGTTTATAAGTCTCTGCCAGATACTGTAACATATAGTTATAATGAGCCGTATCTTTCAGCGCCTCATAAGAATGATGAAGCGTAGCTTTGGTATCTTGCATCTTATATCCGGCATAAACAGCCCAATAAGCTGCCGAAGAAAGATATTTGTCTTTTTGAGCATACTTATACGATTGGAACATCGGTGCTGTACTGCACGCTATGTACTGGTCAAAGAACTGATAAGCCTCCTTATATTTCTGCTTCCTGATAAACCAGGTTCCTCCGTTATAGAGGTTCGGCCGGATTCTGTTCAAATATTCAGCGTGAGGCTTACGGAAATCAAACTCACATTTTCCTTTCTTATTAGGAATCATCTCTACGGAATCAAGTCCTTGGGCTATAACGAAGAGCTGTCTGGTTGAATTGAAGAGTTGGGCTGTATCATACGCCTGTTTGAGATAGAGTTTTTCATTACCCTGCTCATACTGCTTCTTCACTGCATCGAAGAGAATGCTCCAAATCTTCCTGTTATTCCGATTGGCAGAATCCGTCAGGAGTTTGCGCATACTGGATTCAGCCTTTGCCAAATCCTTGCCAGCCTTTACCAGATCTTTGGCTGCAACAATCTCCTTCTTCTGTGCCTGCACCCCAGATGGTGCAAGCAGAAGGAAAAATGCCAGTAAAACCCATAAGTTTCTGAATATCTGTCTTTTCATATCAATCTCCTTAATTAAAACTTTTATTTGTTTCCATACTCATAATAATACCAGTAGGTATTTCCATAAGTATCCCGAAGAGCATTCTGCCTTTCAGTCTCGTTGGCATATTTATGATCCATCTGCTGATAATCCTCAAAGTCAGTATCCATCACATTATCGTGATAAATGATACTTGGATTACTGCGGCGATGTGTATAGAGAACCAACGCTTCCTTATAATGAACAGGCAGTTTGCCCGAAGTTACTTTATAATGTTTCTGCACCTCTACCACGAACTTGTCGAGTTGCCTGTCCAACAAGAGCGCACAAAGCTGGTAGTCAACAGGCAGACGATACTTGAGATGATGTTTAACCATCCATGCCGAAGGTTTCTGCATCCATTTTGGCGCCTTCCACAGCATAGCCTTCACGGTTACGCTATCCGGCATCATCGCCTTACTTCCACCTACCAGCGTATAGGTAAAGAGACAACTGCCCAATTCGCCAGTTTCGTTGAGACAAGCTATACGGAGCATCGTCAGCGAAGAATCTGTCTTGAGCGATTTTTCACCTACTTCCAAAGCTTTTTCATACTGTTTTTCTTTCATCAGATGTTCCATGCGCATACGTTCATGAAACAGCCGATCATTGCTTGCTATAAAGTTGACAAGCAATATCATCACCAGCATCTGAAGCAGATTCACCCACATATAGCGTGAGAACCAGCCGTTGCTGTGAGGCTCTGTTTCTATCGGCTCCAGCTGTCGGGCTATCCATATCAATCCACCCCAGAGAATCAGACAGAGTGGCAGGATAATCCACCACGCCCCCAATGAATGATGAAGGTCGATATCAACGGGAATATCGGTAATCATCGTCAGGACGAGGAACGAAGGGAAATAAGTAAGCCCGTGGAAACGGCGTTTCACACGGGTTACCGCGTACACTCCCACTTGCAGCAGATAGAGTACGAGTGTAATAAGCAGTGGAGCTAGCGTGTAACTGTAGTTGGTCAAACCGCCTGAGAAAACATGCTGAGCCACTGCCAATACGTCTGCCTGGTAAAATGCCAGGTAGACGTAGGTAAATGTGATAAAGATGATAGCACAGGCGATTTGCATCTTCGCCGTACTACTCCTTTTATTTTTCATAAATCAATCTGTTAATTTTTCTTCAGCACCAGAGCTGTACGAGCTGGCAGATAAAGCTTCAGCCACTCCTTACGGTCTTTCACATAAAGTGGATCGTAGCAGGTCAAATGCGTCATCGTATCATCATTCAAGCCATTGCCGCCAAAATCCTTGCTGTCAGAATCAAGCACTACGCTGTAGGAACCGGTAGGAATCAGGAAGCCATAGTCTGTGAAAGAGCGGGTTGGCGAGAAGTTGAACACGAAGAGCAGATCGCCACGCATAAAGGCGAGAACCTGATCGCCATCGTTATGCCAGATTTCTACGACTGGTGTCTTATTAAAATTCTTTTCGCTTGTGATTGTCTTGAGCATTTCTCGGTCGAAATCTCCAAGATAGTGGTAGCAGAGTTCATGATTATCTACCAGATTCCACTGTCTGCGGGCGTATTTATGGCTCCAGCCATTACCCTCGCGAGGAAAATCGATCCACTCTGGGTGACCGAACTCATTACCCATGAAGTTGAGATAACCGCCATTGATTGTAGAGGCAGTAACCAGGCGGATCATCTTATGCAGAGCTATACCACGATGAGCCATTTCGTTTTCATCGCCCTTCTTGAAATGCCAGTACATATCGGCATCAATCAGACGGAAGATGATGGTTTTATCGCCTACCAATGCCTGGTCATGACTCTCACAGTAAGAGATGGTCTTCTCATCCGAACGGCGGTTCTTTACCTCCCAGAAGATGCTGGATGGTTTCCAGTCTTCATCCTTCTGTTCCTTGATGGTCTTGATCCAATAATCTGGAATATTCATCGCCATGCGATAGTCAAAACCATAACCGCCATCCTCAAACTTGGCTGCCAGTCCCGGCATTCCGCTCACCTCTTCGGCAATCGTAATGGCATGCTTGTTCACCTCGTGAATCAGACAGTTGGCAAGGGTAAGATAGCAGATGGCATTGTCGTCCTCGTGACCATTGAAATAATCGCCGTAGTTGCAGAATGCCTCACCCAGACCATGACTGTAATAGAGCATGGATGTTACACCATCAAAACGGAATCCGTCGAAATGGAACTCATTGAGCCAATACTTGCAGTTGCTCAACAGGAAATGGATGACTTCATCCTTTCCATAGTCGAAGCAGAGGCTGTCCCAAGCCGGATGCTCATGACGGTCGCCAGGATAGAAATACTGGTTAGGATCGCCAGCGAGATTACCCAGTCCTTCCACCTCATTCTTTACGGCATGAGAGTGAACGATATCCATAATGACGGCAATACCATTCTGGTGAGCTGTATCAATGAGATCCTTCAACTCTTCAGGAGTTCCAAAGCGGCTACTTGCAGCAAAGAAACTGCTTACATGATAGCCGAAGGAGCCATAATACGGATGCTCCTGGATAGCCATAATCTGAATGCAGTTGTAACCATCCTTGATGATACGTGGCAACACATTCTCCTTAAACTCTGTGTAGGTGCCAACCTTCTCTGCATCCTGCGCCATACCGATATGGCATTCATAGATAAGCAGCGGCGCCACATTTGGTCTGAAGGTTTTCTTCTTCCATTTATATGGTTCCGGATTCCATACCTGAGCAGAGAAAATCTTGGTTTGGTCGTCCTGCACCACGCGCTGTGCCCATGCAGGAATACGCTCACCTTCTCCACCTTCCCAGTGAACTTTCATCTTGAAGAGATCGCCATGTTTCATCGCTTTCTCCGGAAGTTTGAGTTCCCAGTTGCCGGTATTCTTTATTCTTTTGGCACGATACTTTTCGGTTTCCTGCCAGTTGTTGAAATCACCTATCAGATAGATGTCTGTAGCATTAGGTGCCCACTCACGGAACACCCATCCACGGGCAGTCTTATGCAGTCCGAAATACTCGTATCCATTGGCAAAATCACTCAATGTCTGTTTGCCGTTATTAGTCAGCTGACCGAGTTTCCATAGTGCATGTTCGTGTCGGCCCTTGATAGCATTCTCATAGTCTGCCAGATATGGGTCGTTCTTCACGAGTCCGATATGTTTTACCACAGCCTTCGCTGCTTTTTTTGCAACTGTTTTCTTTGCAGTTGCTTTTTTAGTTGCAGCCTTTTTGGCTGTAGTTTTCTTTTCTGTTGCCATATATCATGATTTTAGATGGTTACTCTATATTTTTATTCTTTATTTTTATCCTGAAGAATTTTTCTTCTTTAATTTTTAATCTTGAAGATAGCCTTGTGGATATCACCGTTACCGATGCATGGCTGATGACCGTCTTGTGGCCAGAAAATGGCAAACTGACCTGGCTTGCAGGTAACGAGCGTCTGCGCCTTCACACCAGGATACTTGGTCACATCCTTTGCCTCGTTATATTCCACTTCAGGAAGATCAGCAAGCGGAGTATAGCCATAAGTCTCATCGTTGTCTAGAGGAATCTGAATATCAATCATCTTGCGATGTGTTTCAAGCACAGCATCTTCCTCGCTCTTTCCATGAGCTGTCGTTATGTTGACAAAGAGGTCACCCTCCTTGATAAAATGCTTACCGTCCTCCAACTTAGAGAGGTCATTTTCCTTGATAAACTTCACTACATCAGCGAAGAGCGGATTGAGAGAAACGTATTTCTCCAGATTGTCTAAAGTATCTACTACCATAATTCTAGTTTAAGCTTTGAGATTTGAACATTTACTTTTAACTTTAAGATTTGAACATTGAACTTTATGATATGTTCTTTTATCTCATTATTTAAGATATAAAGGTTCTCAATCTCGTTATTTATAATTTCTTTGTAATTCTCTATTTTCTGAAGAGATTAGTCTTCAAATCGTTTACCGTTCTCGTAGGTTCCCTTTGCTGTAACCTGTCCGTCGCGGTCTTTCTCAACAAATCTTCCTTCACGCACATCGTTACGATAGGTACCTTCGAAACGCTTGCCGTTTTTATCTTCTTCTATGCAAGGTCCCTGGCGCTTACCTTTATGATAGGCACCCTTGAATTTTCTGCCATCAGCATAATGAATCACGACATTGCCATCTACCAGGCCATTCTTAAACTCACCTTCAAACACGTCGCCGTTCTTCTTGGTCAGTTTACCCCTGCCGTTCTGCAAATCATCTTTCCACTCGCCAACATAGATATCGCCATTTTTCCAGATGAAGGTACCCTGACCGGTACGCAGACCATCCTTGAACTGTCCGTTATACTTGGCTCCCTTTGCTGAACGGAAGATGCCTATCCCCGTTCGTTCGCCTTGCACATAATCACCTTCATAAATGTCGCCATTATGAAATTTATAGATACCCTTACCGTCCTGGATATCATCTTTCCAGTCGCCGATATACACATCGCCATCGGCATACTTGAAAGTACCTTTGCCCGAGCGCTGGTTGTCGAGCCAATGACCGTCATAAGTAGTTCCGTCTCCCCAGTTGAAGAAGCCGTTGCCATTCTTCATGTCGTTCATCCACTGGCCTTTATATTGAGCGCCGTTGGCATAAGTATAAACGCCACGTCCCTGCCGTTTGTCCTTATACCAGTCACCATCATATTTATCACCATTATAATAGAACATGACGCCATGACCATGCTGGTAATCGCGAAACCAGAGACCTACATATTTGTTGTTGTTCTGGAAATAGTAGGTACCAGTACCATGCTGCTGATCCTGCATCCACTGTCCCTCATACTTTTCACCGTCGCTGAAGGTATAAACACCATAACCCTCGCGCTTACCTTTCATATAAGAGCCTTCGTAGGTATCACCATTCTTATAGATGGTAGTACCTTTCCCCTGCGGCTTTCCGCTCACCATTTCGCCTTTAAACTGGCCTCCGTCACGGGTGATGCAAGAGCCTAGCGAAATCTTCTGGGCAGAGACATCAACCGATGCCATAGCCAAGGCCAAGGCCAGAAAGAAATACCTGCTCCGACAGGAAAATTTGGTATGTTGTTTCTTATTGTATTTCATATTTTACAGTTATAGTCTTACTTATCAAACTCCAAAGTTATAGGTTTTTCCTCAAACAACCAAATAGATTAAACAAATTTAAGGTAAAATCGTGAAAATAAAAATTTATCCGAATTTTTTTTCGGCTTAACACAATAATTATGCACTATTTTCGTTTTTACGGAAATCGAGAGTAAAATCACTAAAACAATAAGATTATGATTTTAAATTGCGCCATCATAGATGAAGATCCGGAAGCATTGCAACTCCTGGAACAGTATATAGAGAAGACTCCAACCCTGCATCTGATCGGAGCCTACAAAAGTGCGATAGATGCTGTAGACGGTATCCGTCACAATCATCTCGACGTACTCTTTCTCGCTATCCACATGCAGCAGATCAGCGGCCTGGAATTTGCAAAGGTAGTACCGAAGAACGTGAAGATTGTCTTCACCACCGCATTCAAGGAGTATGCCATCGAGGCCTACAAGGTGAATGCATTCGACTATCTGCTCAAACCCATCAGTTACGATGACTTTATGAGATCATGCCAGAAAGTCTTCGAAAGCTACATGCAGGATGATAACTACAACCCTATCAAGCGCGACGGGTTCCTGGTGGTAAAACGAGATTACAAATGCGTGAGAATCCCGATAGATGATATCCTGTTTGTTGACTGCGACAAAGATTACATCCGGTTCCATCTTGAGGGCAAGTCCAACATCAGAACCCTGGGCAACCTCAAACAGCTGGAAGAAAGGTTGCCTAAAGAGAAATTCAAGCGTGTACACCGTTCGTTCCTTGCCAACATGACAAAGTTTGATACGGTAGACCAGCAGCACATCACCTATGGCGACCAGAGCATTCCTATCTCAGAAACCTATTTTGAGTTTATCAAGAAATACCTGGAAGACCATTCTCTATGATGGTCTTCCAGATAGTTTTATCCTACCTTATCTTATAATATCTGCAAGGGTGATGATACCAGGATAGAAGCTCCATGTGCCAACAGGAAATCGTGATCTCTGAATCCCCAAAGAACAGAGATACAAGGCATTCCGCTGTTCTTTGCCGTCATCACATCCACATCGCTGTCGCCGATATATACCGCCCTTTCTCTATCCGCATGCAGCTGTCGCAAGGCTTCGTTTACGGTATCTGGAGCCGGTTTTTTCTTGATATTTTCCCGTTCTCCTATCGCTACATCTACCAGGTCGCCGAAGAAATGGCGGCAGATTTCCTGTGTAGCAGCATAAAACTTGTTGCTTACCACTGCAATGTTCTTTCCCCTGTTTTTCAGTTCCTCCAGCATCTCCATCACGTCAGGATAAGGCTTTGTGTTATCCATATTGTGTACCATATAATGCTTGCGGAAATCCTGCAGGGTTTTCTCAAACTTCTCGTTCTCCAATCCTCCCGGCACGGCACGTTCCATCAGTTTCTTCACCCCGTTTCCTACAAACATGCGCACCTCCTCCAGCGTACGTTCAGGCATCCCGTTCAGTTTCAGCGCATAATTGCAGCTTGCAGCCAGGTCATGGAGAGAAGAAATCAGGGTTCCGTCAAGATCGAAGATATAGGTATCAAAATTGAACTGGGCATGAGGCGGAACCCTCTTGATACGGAAGTCACCGCCATGAAGCACATAAACATCCTGCTGATAGACGCGGAGTTCACCCTGAGGAACGCCCTGTCCACCAGCCTGTTCATTACCCGAAACACCAAAGGTTCTGTTATCTCCGAATTCCCATCTCTTCAGTTTCTGGGTCTGTGCATCAATCACCACATATTTATATTCTATCGGCGCATCGATAGCCTGCACATTGACAGAGATTTCCCAGTCCTTGCCATGATTGTTCTGCATCTGCAGGAAGTGGGCAGGATTCCATTTGCCCAGCGTAGGATGATTTCCCAACAGAGCCACAGCCTCACCCTCATAGAGTTTCGGGGCATGAATCTTGAAGATGATGGTACGGTCGAAGAGAGGCAGACGGGTCGGATTGACATCAGTAAACTTAACCTGCTGCAATACGAAGGCATTTTTTTCCACATAAGGGTTATCCTCCTCCAGCCAACAGTCCTGGAAATAGAAATTCTTGCTCTCATCAAAAACATATTGGCGGGCAGAAGCGAGCGATTCTCTGCGCAGAACCTTTCCCTCAGCATCTTTCACGCAGTAGCAGTAAGCCACAGCCACGAAAGGGTGATGGCGGTTCTGCCTTGACGCCATTTCCACCTCCCAGCGATAACCGTCCCGGGTGGTCATCGGCAAGTCCATCGTATCTTGATAGCCGTCAGCGGCGGCAAAAGTTAATTCTACATGCAGGGCATGGCCCCACTTGGCAGCATACGCTATCGAAAACTTCATTTTCATAATCCTTTTATAATAATGTGCCCGAAAGCACCCATACACATGTTGATTCTAAAAGTCAAGTGCAAAGGTAACAAAAAAGCAGACACAACGGATAAAGAAAGATGACAATTAACCTATTTTAAATTCCTATACTTTGCTATTTCCCATTTTTACTGTACTTTTGCACCCGAAAAATAACAAACAAGAAGAATATGAAAAAGAAAAAATCATTTTCTAAGCTCTATCTGTATGGTGCTATAGGCTGCATCGCAGTCATCGCCATCGTGGGCTACATCTACTGTTTCTCTTCCTTCTCGAAGAGCAGCAAGACCGAGTATGTTTACATCGACAGCGATGATAACATCGACTCTGTATACAACAAGCTCCGCCCATTTGCCAAGAGCATTCCGTTCCAGGCATTCAAGACCCTGACCCTCCATTCCGGCTATGCCGATCATATCCGCACAGGTAGATACGCCATTGCTCCGGGCGACGGTTCCCTCAAGACATGGCGCCACATGAAGAACGGTTTGCAGGAACCGGTAAGCCTCACCATCCCATCGGTACGCACGCTCGACAAACTCTCTGATGAGATTGGCAAGAAGATGATGTTTGGCAGCAACGACCTCTACCATGCCCTGCGCGACGAGAGCGTCTGTCAGAAATATGGTTACGATACAGCCACCATCGCCTGCATGTTCATACCTAACACCTACGATCTCTACTGGAACATCTCGGTAGATAAATTTCTGGAGCGCATGAAGAAAGAAAGCGACAAGTTCTGGAACTTTGAGCGCACCGAAAAGGCAAAGGCTATGAAGCTGACACCGGTTGAAATCATCACCCTTGCCAGCATCGTGGACGAAGAAACAGCCAACAACGGCGAGAAACCGATGATAGCCGGCATGTATTATAACCGTCTGATGCTTCGCAATGCCGAATATCCGGAAGGCATGCCGTTGCAGGCCGATCCTACCATCAAATATGCATGGCAGCGATTCGACCTCAAGCGCATCTACAACAACCTCCTGTCTATCAAGAGCCCGTACAATACCTACAAGAACCCAGGCTTGCCACCGGGGCCTATCCGTATTCCGAGCGTAGTAGGTATCGATGCCGTCCTCAACCATGTGCATCACGATTACCTTTACATGTGTGCCAAGGAGGATTTCAGCGGCACCCACAATTTTGCCCGCACTTATGATGAGCACCTGCAGAATGCAGCAAAATATTCTAAAGCGCTCAACGAAAGAGGCATCAAGTAAGATAAGGAAACAAGATTGGTAAAAATAAGTCAGAAAACTTGCAAAGCGTTAGTGATTTTACAAGTTTTCTGACTTTTTATTTGGTAGTCTAACAAAATAGTTGTAAATTTGCAGCCGAAAACTTACCAATTTAAAAAAGGAATAAATACATGAACAGAACGATTATTACAGTAGTGGGCAAGGATACCGTTGGTATCATCGCCAAGGTTTGTACCTATTTGGCAGAGAACAGTATCAACATCTTGGATATCTCTCAGACCATCGTACAGGAGTATTTCAACATGATGATGATCGTAGACATGGGCAAGATGCAGAAAACTTTCGAGGAAGTTGCCGATGATCTCACCAATGTTGGTAAGGCTATGGGCGTGCAGATTAAATGCCAGCGCGAGGAAATTTTCAATATGATGCACAGAATTTAAAAAGCAAACAATATGATCAATATATCTGAGGTTATCGAAACCAATAAGATGATAGAGCAGGAGAATTTCGATGTGCGTACCATCACCATGGGTATCAACCTGTTGGATTGCGCATCTACCAATCTCGATGAACTCTGTCAGAACATCCATAACAAGATTACACGTCTGGCAAAGAACCTGGTGAAGACCGGCGAAGAAATCTCCAAGGAGTTTGGTGTGCCTATCGTCAACAAGCGTATCTCCATCACTCCTATCTCGCTGGTAGGCGGTTCTGCCTGCAAGACTACCGACGATTATGTAAAGATTGCCAAGACCCTCGACCAGTGTGCCAAGGAGCTCGGTGTCAACTTCCTGGGCGGCTATTCTGCCATCGTAAGCAAGGGTATGAGCAAGAGCGATGAGCTCCTTATCCGTTCTATCCCTCAGGCGATGGCACAGACCGATTTTGTCTGCAGTTCTGTCAATGTGGGTTCTACCAAGACCGGTATCAACATGGATGCAGTCCGCCTGATGGGCGAAATCGTAAAGGATACAGCCGAGGCAACCAAGGACAGAGGTTCTCTGGGTTGCGCCAAGCTCGTTGTTCTCTGCAATGCGCCAGACGACAATCCGTTCATGGCTGGTGCCTTCCACGGTGTTTCTGAGGCCGATGCGGTAGTGAGCGTTGGTGTCAGCGGTCCGGGCGTTGTAAAATATGCATTGGAGAAGGTGAAGGGCGAAAGTTTCGAGGTTCTTTGCGAAACCATCAAGCGCACAGCCTTCAAGATTACCCGTGTAGGTCAGTTGGTAGCTAAGGAGGCTTCACGCCGTCTGAACGTACCTTTCGGCATCATCGACCTTTCCCTGGCTCCTACCCCAGCTATCGGTGATAGTGTAGCCGATATTCTCGAGCTCATCGGTCTTGAGCATGCCGGTGCTCCTGGTACCACAGCAGCTCTTGCGCTCCTGAACGATCAGGTTAAGAAGGGCGGTATCATGGCTTCTTCTTATGTAGGTGGATTGAGCGGTGCCTTCATCCCTGTCAGCGAAGACCAGGGCATGATCAACGCTGTAGAGGCAGGTGCGCTGACCATTGAGAAACTGGAAGCGATGACCTGTGTCTGCTCAGTAGGTTTGGATATGATTGCCATCCCTGGCGATACTCCAGCCACCACCATTTCTGGTGTCATTGCCGACGAGGCTGCCATCGGTATGGTTAACCAGAAGACTACCGCTGTACGTATCATCCCTGTTGTGGGCATGAAGGTAGGCGACAATGTAGATTTCGGCGGCTTGCTCGGTCATGCTCCAATCATGCCTGTAAACCCATTCAGTTGCGAGGCATTCGTGAACCGTGCCGGTCGTATTCCGGCTCCAATCCACAGCTTCAAGAATTAAACTGTTTTGTGATTTAAAATACCAATCCCCCATCCTGCTATCTCAAGCGGGATGGGGGATTTTTTCTTTCGTATAATTACTTATCTATTTTGTCCAGCAATGGATTATCATATTCATCAATGTTGCGAGGCATTCGTGAACCGTGCCGGTCGTATTCCGGCTCCAATCCACAGATTCAAAGAGGGCAAAAAAGAGAGCGAAAACGTTAAATAATACTAACAAGGTGTCCAGTTGCCCACCAACTGGACACCTGAAAGCAAAAATGTATACCAAAAAAAACAAATATTACCCCCCCACTTCCAAAAAAAAACTTATCTTTGCAACAGGATTTTTACAATCTTTATCATGAAGGATTTAAAATATTGCAAATTATAACCAAAACATAATAGATTAATATGAGAAATTATTTAACTGGAAAAGAACGATTACTGTTCGCAGCACTTGCTTTTATTCTTCCATTTTCTTTCGCGAAAGCAGAAGTAAGAGAAGATGGAAAGACCGGTCAGCAAGGCTGGTATGTAGGAGTAGAGGGTGGAATGCCTTTCGGCTTCTCTACCTTCTCAAGCTTCGGACATGACAAGACACAGCTCGGTTGGGCTACTGGCTTATATGGGGGCTATCGTTTCAACTCCATCTTCTCGGCTGAGTTATCTGCTAAATATGGAGAAATGAACTTGTCGGCACAAGACTGTTGTGTAGAACGAAACTATTGGTTGGGTAGCGACGGCGTGCTTTACAAGGCAGGTGTCTTAGGCATGGACAGTTGGGAGTATGCCGATTTGAAAAGTCATGTCAGAATGGGCAGATATGGGGCAAGAGTGAACGTTCATCTCCTTGGACTGTTCCCTCAAACAGCTGACAGCCGATGGGATTTGGCAGTTTCACCTCATATATATGCAGTAACGACCAAGGCTGATATTCAGACTATAGCCGATGATGCTAAGGTGATGAAAGGTTCTACCAACTGGCATTTGGGTTATGGTGCAGACTTGCAGGTTGGTTATCAACTGACCTCATGCCTGAAATTGGGCATCTATTCCGGTTTGACCCGTCTTACTGGCGAACGTATGGATGGAATGCCAGAGCATCTGCATAAGAACAACTTTGTTTGGGAAAGTGGAGTAAGGTTGGGATTCAGCTTACCTTTCAACAATCATCAACAGTAACCCATAAAATACGGATAGAAAATGAAAGCAAAAAGAAGATTTAATATTTGGTTATGGGTGCTGTTATGCGTCCCATGCCTGTTGGCAAGTTGCGACCATGATGTTCATGATGGTGAGGAAGAAGGTGGCTTGTCGGTATCGCTCACTTGGGCAGATGAAGCCGACCAAGGTACGGAAGTGAAGGATGTGAAGCTCTGGATATTCAATGCCGATGACGGTTCGCTTGTAGAGGAAAAACGTTATGGTAGTGCGCAGGAGGTGGCAAGCCAACGCTTCGCTCTTCCTGGAGGGCATTATCAGATATTGGCTATTACCAATCTCATAGAGCCATTCTTCACCACTGACCAAACCAGGGCTTTGACTAATTGGAACAATATTCAGATAGGTTTGACCAATCCCAAGAATGTAAGGAACAATGCCTATTTCGGAGTTGCCGATGTGAAGATAGATAACAAGGAAGGCAGCTATGTGGTGCAAAACCCGATGAAGAGCGTGCTTTCGGAACTGACCGTCATCATTGAGAATGTGCCGAAAGGCACAGAGATGAGTGGCAAGGCTTTGGATTGTGCTTGTTGTCTGTTCCCTACACTGAAGAACAGTGATGGAGACTACGGTTTGCCGAGCATAGAGCCAACGGAAGTGGAACTCCCTATCCTCCTGGCTACGGAATCAACCCTGAAATCGGAAGTCATCCGGCTGATGCCGACCATACAGGGAAGCCCCGCCTCTCATATCTATCTCCGCCTCTTGCTCCCTGACGGGACCTTGCAAGAGTATGACATCACCGCCCCTGCGATGAAGGTTGGAGGAAAGTATGAGTTGCGACTCAACTACAACCAAATGCAGCCAAAGATGGATCTGGAAGCTACCATCAACGGTTGGACGAACCTCAACAATGAAGTAGAAATCAAATAATAATAATAACTTTTAAAACGTTTTGTAATATGAAAAAGATGACTAAGTTTTTCGCCCTTGCACTCTTGGCAGGTGCAATGGTTTCATGCAGTACAGAAGACACCGTACCTTCTACCCAGAACGATAAGGTAGCCGTGCAGTTTACTGGTGGGATCAGCGTAAACACCCGTGCTGCCGGTCAAGACTGGGCTGATGGTGACAAGATTGGTATCTTTATGATAGAAGCTGGCAAGACACTCTCTGCGGATGCAATCAGTGAGGGAGTTGACAATGTTTGCTATCAGTCAAATGGAAGTAAAGCCTTTTCACCTATTTCTGGAGGTAAGACTATTTTCTTCCCGATAGATGGAGATGTGGACTTCTATTCTTACTATCCACAGACCACTGTCAATAATTACAAGGTGGCACTCAATATGGCCGACCAGAAGAGTCAGGAAGCTATCGACTTCATGTATGCCAAGACTACAGGATGCAACAAAGCTAATCCACAGGTAGAACTGAAATTCAACCATATGTTGAGTAAATTGATTCTGAATGTTCAGCCAGGTAATGGTTTGACGCAAGACGATCTCAATAATTTGACGGTCACCATTAAAGACCAGAACACCACAGCCACTTTCAATCTGGCAGATGGCGTAATCTCCGGCGAAGGAAATCCTGACAACATCCAGATGAAAGCTGTCCAAGTCGGCAAGATATACGAAGCCATCCTGCTTCCAACGGCATCAACGACCAGAGAAATAGAGTTTAACTTGAACAATGGTCATGATGCTCCGTTCGTCTGGAAAATGGACTCAGAACTCAAGGGCGGTAATTTGTACAACTACACCACCGTGAAGCTGACACGAACCTCTGTAGATATGACGGGAACTATCGAATCTTGGAACGAAGTAAAAAACAACAATGAGAACATAGCTGAATAACTGATATGATGAAGATAAAATTTTTTGCACTTGCAGCGCTCGCCCTCGCACTGGCGGCCTGCAACAACGACAACGAGATCCTAAACGGTGACCCCGTGGCCGCCCAGTTTACCGCCGACATCGCCCTCGCCACCCGCGCCAGCGGAACCACTTGGGACAACGGTGACCGTATCGGCATCACCGACATCGGCAACGATACCCGGTACGGCAACGTGCCTTTCATCCTGAAGAACGGGAAATTTGAGGCAGAAGGAAAGGTTATCTATTTCGAAGATACAAAGACCCATACTTTCCGCGCCTACTATCCGTACAACGCGGCGGGAGGCATCCTCGCAGCCACGACCGATGCCACGGCGCAGCAGAACCAGCCTGCCATCGACTTCCTCTTTGCTTCAGGAGCCACGGGAGACAAACACAGCCCGGTGGTGAGCTTCACCGATAAAACCGGCAAAGGTGGTGAAAACAACTCCTTCCACCACCGCATGAGCCAGATAACCCTTACCTTCAAGGCGGGCGACGGCGTGGATTTCAGCGTGGTCAAGCCTGAACGTTACACGCTGGACGGATTGTTACTCACTGGTACGTTCAACACGGCCGACGGTATTGCCACCGCAGACAACGGGGCAAAGACCGGAGAACTGACCATGAATCTGGCAGACGGCAATCTCACGTCATCAATCATCCTCTTCCCGCAGACAGTTGCATCCCTGCCGTTGGTTGTGAATTACAAAGGTCAGGAATATCATGCCACACTCACCACGCCCGAAGGCGCACTGCAGGCGGGCAACAACTATACCTATACCGTCAAGGTACGCAACAAAGTCCTTGAAGTCAGCGAAGCCACCATTGCAAAGTGGAACGACATAGACGGTGGAGAAGTGGATGCTGACCTGTAAGATATTAATAATTAATTGATTAGAATGAAGAATTATGAGGCATAGATTATTTATCCCCGCAGCCACCGCATTGCTGTTCGCCCTCGCCGCCTGCACACAGGACGAACTGGCTGACGATAGCCGTCTGTCCGAAGGTGAATACCCCGTAGTCATCCATGCCACCGGACTGTCCGTGGAGGCAACGCCGCAGGCAGCCCCATCAACCCGTGCCGCTGTGGACGGCGACTGGCAGGGCGTCACTTCCGTGGCACTCAAGATGGGCGATGCGGTAAAGGAATACACCGTAACGGCTTCTACCGATTTCAAGAGTGCCACGCTTTCACGCGAGAACGACCCGTACTACTGGACCAGCCGCGACCCGATTACCGTATCGGCATGGTGGCCCTTCAACAATGCCGACATCACACAGATGCCTGCCGTGAAGGTGGCAGAAGACCAAAGCAAATTGGCTGACTTCCAGAACAGCGACTTCATCTCTGCTGAGAACCGGAAGGTGGAATTTAACAACCCGACTCTTGAATTTACCCACCGCACGGCACGCGTGACAATCGAACTGAAGCCCGGCACGGGATTCACGAGCGTCGCCGGTGCCACGGTGAGCCTCGTGAGCCTGTCTGCCGATAACGGCAACCCGACCGCCATCAAGACCTACAACGCAAGCGGCAACACCTACGAGGCACTGACCGCCCCGCAGACCGTTGCGGCAGGCAAGCCGTTCGTCAAGGTGGAACTCGGCAGCGGCGCCTTCTACTTCCGCCCGCAGAACAACGTCGTATTAGAGGCGGGCAACCGCTATACCTACACCGTTAAGGTGAACGCCACCGGCCTGACGTTAGAGGGTTGCACCATCGGCAGCTGGGCTGACGGCGGCGGCGAGAGCGGCGCAGCCGAGGATTTGGGCTACATCTACGACGGCAACACCAATACCTACACGGTCTATAACGCCAACGGCCTTATGAATGTAGCCGAATTAGTGAACGGAGGTAAGACCGACATAAACATTACCCTCGACAAAAACATTGACCTCACAGGCAAAGTCTGGACGCCGATAGGCACAGACTACGACAACTCATACACCGGCACCTTCGACGGCGGCGGCCATACCATCACGGGGCTGACCGTTACGACAAATGACGAATATGCGGGTCTGTTCGGCTATCTCGGTAATTTCGGTAATGCTGCCGCTACGGTGAAGAATGTGGTGATGGAGGGCATACAGATAACATGCAATCACAGGTCGGGTTATGCCGGCGGCGTGGCAGGATTTAGCTGGGGCACCATTGAAAACTGCTCGGTGTCGGGCAGCGTTAGCGGCACGGTGAGCGTCGGCGGTGTGGTAGGTATTCAAAGGGACGGTTCCATCACCGGATGCAGTTCCTCTGCCACAGTGAAGGGAACGCTCAATGTCGGCGGCGTGGCAGGTCAGACGAATTTTGGTGCCACCTTGACCGCTTGCTATGCCACAGGCAACGTGATCATAGAAATAGACCGCACACAGAATATCTCTGGCGGCGGTCTGGTAGGATTCAACGACGGAATCAGCCTCCTTTCCTGCTATGCCACGGGCAACGTAACCAGTACGGGTAGTAGCACTGGCTATGTACATATCGGCGGCTTTTTGGGAGATAACTACATTACCGTGACCGCCTGCTATTGGAAGAACAATCATGAACAAGGCATCGGCTACAATAGGGAAAGCACCGGAGCCACGAAGGTGGACGGCTCTGTCGTTACCTGGCAGAAAGCCGTTGATGCCATGAACACCGCCTTGCAGAACGCAGGCTCAGAGTGGCGTTACGAACTTAAAGGAGCATTGCCTACCTTGAGGAAGCAGTAAACCGTCGGGCGGAAAAGTTACGCCCGCAACGAAAAGAACCAAAGTAATAAAATAACAGATATTATGAGGATAAGATTTTTTGCACTTGCAGCGCTCGCCCTCTTATTGGGCGCCTGCACACAGGATGAAGCAGGCTTCCTGCCTGAAGGGGCGGAAGGCACATCCATCGTCTTCACCGCCACGGGGCTGAACCCCGTCGCGACAGCCACCGCCGGCACCCGTGCCCCGGTAGACGGCAATTGGGAGGGTGTGCAGAGCGTGGCAGTGCTGATGGACGGTACGGTGAAGGCATACGACGTGACGCTCACCACCGCCGACCCCACCAGCGCCACGCTGACCTCCACCGACCCGTACTACTGGACCAACCACAACAACATCACCGTCACAGCGTGGTGGCCCTACACCGCTGGCGAGACAACTCCGCCTGCTGTGAAGGTAAAAGCCAACCAAAGTACCCAGAAGGACTTTGAGGGCAGTGACATCATCGTAGCCGACGGACAGACGGTGACTTACGGTAGCCCCACGCTTCGCTTCACCCACCGCACGGCGCGAGTGACCATCGTTCTGACGGACTACACCGAGGGGCTGGCATCCGTGCAGATGACGGGACTCTCCACCGAAGGCGACAACCCGGATATAATCGTCCCGTATGACAAGGGTAGCAACACCTACACCGCCATCGTCGCCCCGCAAAGTGTGGCAGCTGGCACGACCTTTATCACCTGCACCTTCACTAACGGCAAGACCTTCGTTTATAAGATGAAGAATGCTACCGACTGGCAGGCGGGCGGTGAATATACCTACACCGTCTCCCTCGCTGCGGCAAAAGACCTGGGCTATACCATAGAGAGCGACGGCAGCTACACCGTGACCTCCGCCGATGGCCTGATGAATGTAGCCGAATTAGTGAACGGAGGTAAGACCGACATTAACATTACCCTCGACAAAGACATTGACCTGACAGGCAAAGACTGGACACCGATAGGCACAGGCTACGACAACAAATACACCGGCACCTTCGACGGAGGCGGCCATACCATCAAGGGGCTGACCGTTACGACAAATGACCAATTTGTGGGTCTGTTCGGCTCTATCGGTTATGCCGGTACGGTGAAGAACGTGATGATGGAGGACGTACAGATAACAAGCAATCGCAGTTCGGGCTTTGCCGGCGGTGTGGCAGGATATAGCGATGGCACCATTGAAAACTGCTCGGTGTCGGGCAGCGTCAGCGGCACGGTGTACGTCGGCGGTGTGGTGGGTGTTCAAATAGGCGGTTCCATCACCGGATGCAGTTCCTCTGCCACAGTGAAGGGAACGGTCGATGTCGGCGGCGTGGCAGGTCAGACGAATTCGAGTGCCACCCTGACCGCTTGCTATGCCACGGGCAACGTGATCATAGAAATAGCCCCCAAAAAGAATATCTCTGGCGGCGGTCTGGTGGGAATGAACGGAGGAAAAGGCGTTCGTGCCTGCTATGCCACGGGCAACGTAACCAGTACAGGTAGTAGCACCGGCAATGTACATATCTTCGGCTTGTTGGGAGATAACTACACCACCGTGACCGCCTGCTACTGGAAGAACAATCAGGAACGAGGCTATAAGACCGCCCCCGAATCTACGAAGGTGGACGGCACTTACGTTACCTGGCAGAATGCCGTTGATGCCATGAACCGCGCCTTGCAGAACGTAGGCTCAGAGTGGCGTTACGAACTTAAAGGAGCATTGCCTACCTTGAGGAAGCAGTAAGCCGTTGCGGGCGGAAAAGTTCCGCCCGCAACGAACATTAAACGACAAGGGTCTATATGCCACGATGAAAAGGTGGCGTATAGACCCTTTTTGCACTATTATACTTCCTTCCAGTCAACCAGTCCCTTTCCCATATCATCCAGTTCTATGGCAAGGGCAATCACCTTGCGCTTATCAGCCTTGAAAGGTTCGGCATACTGCTTGGCTTTCATCTGCTCCGTGGCAGCATCCACACCACCGTTGTTGCTCAGTTTCAGCTCCAGCACATAGATGAAGTTAGTGGTTTCTACCACCATGTCAATCCTGCCCGTAGCAATCATCTTCTCGACTTCCACCCGGCAGCCGATGGCATTGAAGATGGTGCTCATTATCAGTCGGTAGCGCTCCTCCATATCCATGCTGGCAAGCTTCTTGTTGCTGTAAGGTACATCCGCAATAAGCGCCTTCAGGCATTTCATGGCTTCGGGAAGATTGCCAAGGCTGAGGTGAACATTCAGAAATGCCTGGGTAGATTGAAGGTTATTATTCTTGCGCATGGCAAGCGTTGGCAACACGATTTCATTCAAGGCTTGCCGAACCTCGAAGTTAGGAATGCCAAGAAGATAAGTTCCGTTTATGTAACCCTTAATCGTGAGATAGCCCGACTGATAGAGAAACAGCTCTGCTCCACCGCCTGTTACGTCAGAAGTTTCTATGATAGTGTCCAACAGGGCACTATGATCAAAATCCTTCAAACGAATCTCCATGTCATCCACAAACTTTGGAAGCAGCGAGGTTGCACCCGATGAAGCCCAGTAGTTTTTCAGGTCAGAATCTGCCAAGGCATTGATGAGACTGAACGGATTGAATACATCCACCATATTGCGGCGGCTGAAGTGATAGCCGTCATAATACGCAGTCAGTTGTGCTACTGCTTCATCGAATGTCCAGTCTTCGTATTCTGCCAATTTGTTGATTTCCGGCTTAAAATCGCGTAGCACCTCTTTTTTCGTAATGCCACAGATGGCAGCATATTCCGGCTCAAAACTGATGTTGCTCAGATTGTTGAGTACAGAGAAGAGTGAGATTTGCGTAAACTTGGTGATGCCGGTGATGAAGACAAACTTCTCGTATTTATCCTGAGATTTTAATACGGCAAATACTTCTCTATAAATAGCGGTACATGCTTCGTGATAAGGAGTCTTCCAGGAATGCTGCAATGGAGAGTCGTATTCGTCGATGAGAATGGCTACCTGTAAACCAGTTTTGTTATAAGCAGTTTCAATGATATTCTTAAATCTTACGGCAAGAGAACTATCTTGGCGCACAACAATTCTGTACTCCGTTTCAAGAGTATTGAAAACATCATCCAGATAGCTTCGTACACTTTCCGGTTCTGCGCCAGCCTGACTCATATCCAGTCTGATGACAGGTCGCTTCACCCATTCTGTCTCCAGCTGCATAATCTTCAAGCCCTCGAAGAGTTCCTTCTTTCCCATGAAGTAGGTTTCGAGCGTATCTACCAGCACAGATTTACCAAAGCGGCGTGGGCGGCTCAGGTAATTATACTTTTTCCCCCTGTTGGCAAGTTGCCAGATAATATCTGTCTTGTCAACATACAGGCATCCTTGCTTTCTGATTTCCTCGAAAGACTGGATGCCTACCGGCAATTTTCTATCGTTAGTCTCTACCATAATTCCTAATCTTTGTTTTCCAATTGCAAATTTACGATTATTTTCCGAAACCACCATACTTTTCTCATCTTTTTTGCACTTTCTTACTGAACTTTCGCATGGGGGGAAGTTAGAGGGAAGTTAGAGGGAAGTTAAGGGACAAATGTCCTGCATTTTAAGCTAGAAGACTATTGTCTCTTAACTTCCCGAACGACCGTAGGGAGTGATAACTTCTTTAACTTCAATAAATTCCCACACTGGCGAAACTTGAATAACTCCTTAAAATTCGTTAACTTCTGAACTTGCGAAACCAGAATATAATATGCGAAACTTCAAGTTTTCTGCGTTAATATTTGTTTAAAAATCAGTCCTTTTTCGGTATCGTTAACTTCTTTTATCTGATAATTGTTTAACACAACATAAGACGGGATTTCCTACCCCACTCGATTTTTCAAAGATTTCAGCGGTAAGAAAAGAGGAAAAAGTGGACCCCTAAAAAAAGGCACCCATTTCGGAACCAAAAATAAACGCTTAAAATATGTAAAAACGGGCTGAATTCTTAAAATATGTTTATAAAAAGCGAAAAACACCCTTCACCACCCTTCACCCGTAACTATTTGACACATAAAACGTTAAATAAAAAGGTGAAGGGTGAAGGTTTGAAAACTCTTTTTTATATATACGCGCGGCAAGGAAAAAAATCCGTTTTTTCATTTTTCTGATTATCTGGTTTTTCCAAAAATCCTAAAAAAAAGAATATAATATAAGATTTAAAATATACCCTTCACCCTTCACCTCGTCACTTTTCCGCTGTTTCGCATCTTCACTACTTCTTCTTCAAAATACCCCCACAAAAATGGGCGCAAAAATGCTGCGTTAAAAACTTTAACCTAGGTTATTCTTTGTAAAAAGTGAGGGCTATAGCCTTCACTTCCAATGTGCAGCTTTTTGTGTAACTTCGCAGTATGGAAAATAATAACGTAACAAAACAAGAAGTGCTGAAATTTTCAGCAGAAATGGAAGAAGAAGCCAGCATAAAACTGGCTATCGCCAACGTATGTGGTGTAAATGCCACAGACATCAGAATAGTAATGGGTGGACGCGACACAATATCGGAAAAGATAAAAAATAAGATGATCACTCCTGAAATCCTCTACGCAATGGATAAAGCCATCATATCCATTCTCATAAACAAGGATCTGGAGGATGTCTGGAATGGTACGACCTGGGAATATGAAGGAAACATCCAAGGAAAAACCAGATTCTGGTATTACTGCGATGAAGTGAGCAAATGGATACTGCACAAAGGTTCGGTACACTGGGACGACCTCAGCAATAGTTTGAGTCACTGGAAAAATGTCCTAGCCTACAATTCTGTTGCGATGAAAAAGTCGGAATTAAACCAAAAATTCAAACTCATAAACCCCAAAAAGAAATGAAAGAAAACAAACCCACAAACGAGACCGGAAATAACCCGGAAGCAGAACAGGAGAAAGAGGTCTTGCCCTCTTTTTTCCAGACTCTGAAGACCTCTACCAGCAAGCCTCTCACCAACAGAAAGGTGCTGGAGTACAACATCATGCATTCGGCACCGGTGAAAACCAATACCGAAGGCTACAGGTCGATGATGAAGGTGGACAAGAGAACGGCTGAGGACATCAAGCACCGGCTGCCCTGCATCACACCCAGTGTGCAGCTCAAGGGAAGCTCAAAGAAGCTGACTGACTTCAGGAAGGAAACCTACTGGCTGATGCTCGATTATGACGACGTGCCCCCCGAAAATATCGCGGCACTCAGGCAGACCGCCCGGAACATCCCCTTCACCATGGTCTTCTACATCACCGTCTCGGGCAAGGGATTCCGCATCCTGCTCAGATATATGCGGCCTGAAGGATGCAATCTCACTGCCACCGAACTCCACCTGCTCGCCATCAGGAAAGCCATGAGCATGTACGATAAACTGCTGGGTATCAGCAGCGACAAGCAATGCCAGGACATGGTGAGAAGCTGCGGACTGGCTTACGACCCCGAGGCTTACTTCAACTGGAATGCCGAAGTTCTCCCCATCAGCCGGGAGGAGGTGGAGAACTTCGAAAAAGCCACAAAGCAACAGGAGGAACAGAACAGGAAAAGACAGACGGAGGCTGAAAAACCCAGAAAGAAAAGCCCTCGCAAACAGGAAGACGAGTCGCCCCCCAAGGCGCTCACCACCGAAGAGATTCTGCAGTATGTAGACAAACTGGCTGAGAGCTGGGAAGAGCGGTTTGAGGAGCATCATCATAACAGCTACGTAGTGAGATACGCCAAATTCTGCCTCTGTTTCGGAGCCGAAAAGGATGAGGCTGTGAAACACATGGCAGATAAGTTTGGCAGCGAATATGCCGATACCGAACGGGTGGCACGAGAGATTTACAAGCATACCGAGCGGATGGGAACCTGGAAGATAAGACAGCAGGGAGATGATGAGCAGAAACGCTATACCAGCATGAGAGCACTGCTGGGATGGCTGGGAGCCCGATATGAAACGCACCACAACACGCTGAGCAACCAGTATGAAGTGCGCGCCATCAACACCGGAGAGAAACTCTATCTCGACTGGACCGAAGTGGATACCCGGGTGAGCAATTCCCTGTTCGTGAAGATGGAACTGGATAACATCTGCACCACCCAGAAAAAGCTGGATACGGTAATCAGAAGTAACTTCAGTCCCGAATTCAACCCCATGGAGGAATATCTGAAGAGTCTGCCGAAATGGGACCGAAAGACTGACTATATCGCTGAATTGGCCCATCGGGTAACCGTGATGCAGACAGGCGGTTACCGCCATACGGAGGAGGATTTTGCCTATGCTTTCAGGAAATGGCTGGTCAACATGGTGGTTTGCTGGGTTCGGCCCGATGTCACCAATCAGTCTATCATGGTTTTCGTAGGCAAGGGCGGCATCTTCAAGACCACGTTTTTCGACCATCTTCTGCCGCCCCATCTGCGCAAGTATTTCGCCAACGATTCTACGGGCGACTACAAGAACAAGGATTTCCTGCAGATGTGTGCCAGCAAGGCGATAGTGTGCCTGGATGAGTTCAGTTGTCTGCGCGGCAAGAACCTGGATTCCTTCAAGAGCAACATCACGAAGCGTAACATCAGCATGCGAATCCCTTATGCCGAGTGGGACTGCATCTTGCAGAACAATGCGGGGTTCTGCGCCACGAGCAATGAGGTTCATATCATCGATGATGACGAGAACCGCCGTTTCCTCATCTGGCGCATCGAGAAGATCAAGAGTCCCATCGACTTCCCCTTCAATTACGAGGGCATCTATTCCCAGGCTGTGGCACTGGCTCAGGAGGTGATAGAGAAGCGCCGGAGGGGTGAGCCCTGCGACTGGGTTTACTGGTTTACGAAGGAGGAGAACGAGGAGATACAGCGCCACAATCTTTATTTCCGTGTAAACAACTACATAGCCGAGCGCATCAACAAGTTCTACCGTGTTCCTGATGCCGATACGCCGTCCGAGTTCTGCAAGTTTGTTACGGCGAGTGATGTGATGGATCGCATCTGTACGAATCCCGCCTTCCGCCAGTCGATGTCGAACAAGGATATCTCGAAGTACATGGAGGTGCTGGGGTTCAAGAAGATTCACCGCAAGACGGGCAACGGCTGGAAGGTGATAGAAATGCGTCCGGACGAGATAGAGAACAACCAGAAGATGGATGGCAGTGAGGATATACCGCCCGAAGATCTCCCATTTTAGGAAATTCTGCTTCGGAGATAAATTTTTATCTTTCGGAGATATTTCCATATCTTTCGGAGGGATTTTCTTATGATTCGGAGAGATTTTATTCTACCAGGCAGAAGAAAGAAGCAACTGACAAAAACAGACTAAAAAGAACAAATTATGATAGAAGACAGAAGTTACGGGAAGGCGGAGCTCGCCATGCTCTACTTTCCCACCGCTACCCCCAGGGTAGCGCTCAACCGGTTGGTGAGATGGATCAACCGGTGTCCCGAGCTCAAGCAGAGCCTCTGTTCGGGCTGTGCCGGCAAGTTTTCCCACTTCTACACCCGGCAACAAGTAGCAGAAATCATCGAATTTCTGGATGAACCATAAAAAATCACCCTGAAAGGGAATGCATACAACACACTATGCATATCCCTTCCAGGGTGAATTTAATAAAACTACAATCACAGCAATAAAACTATTAATTTTACGTTCTTTTCAAAAAAAAAGGTTGTGCAATAGTGGCTTAAAGGCTAAAAGCACTACCTTTGTAAATAATATCAAAACAGAGTATAATGGAAGAAAATAATATAACAGTAGATAAAGCTGTCCAAACCATAAAAGGGGCAATTTTGCGAGCTCAAGCACAGGCGAGCCAGTCAAGTAATGCCATACAGTTGTCTTTATATTATGGTATAGGGCGGTATGTGTCTATCAATTTACAGCAAGCACATTGGGGCGCAAAAGCTCTTGATACTATTAGTGAGAGATTGCAGCGTGAATTGCCAGGATTAAGAGGCTTTTCTTCAGGCAACTTGAAGAAAATGCGTATCTTCTATGAGGAATGGCAATGCCTTTCAATTGGTTCGCCATTGGCGAACCAATTACAACAGCTTGAAAATAAGATAGAAGAAGGTGTTGAAATAGGAGAAAAGACACTCCTTTGTATTAACAGACCTATAGAGTCAGCAGACTTGCGTATAGAGGATTTCGTGGGCATTAGTTTCACTCATCATATGGAAATTTTGCATAAAACTACCACTTTAGATGAGCGCATCTACTATATACATCAAGTGAACCTGTATCATTGGAACAAGTACGTATTACGGAAATACTTATCAGATGACCTATATCACCATCAAGGCAATATGCCTAACAATTTTCCGAAAGCGATACCAGACATTAAGCAATCAATGAAAACAATATCAATGTTTAAGGATGAATATTTGCTTGATTTCATCAATACTGAAAATTTGGGACTGGAGATAGAGGATATTGACGAACGTGTAGTTGAGCAAGAAATTGTAAGAAACATGCGCGATTTCATTCTTCAATTCGGAAAGGATTTTATCTTTATGGGTAACCAGTATCGTGTCGTACTTGAAGGAGAAGAAATGTTCATAGATCTTTTGTTCTTTAGTCGAGAACTAGCAGCAATGGTAGCCGTGGAACTAAAATACGGTAAGTTCAAGCCTTCATATTTGGGACAACTATGTACATATCTACAAGCGTTAGACCTTACTGTAAAAAAGCCACACGAAAATCCTTCTATTGGCATTGTGTTATGCAAAGAAATGAACAAGGCCTTTGTTGACATTGTTGTAAGGAACTACGACAGCCCAATGGGAGTAGCGACATATAAAACCAAACAGGATATGCCTGAAGAATTACAGAAGGCTTTACCTGATTTGGATAAGATGAAAGATTTATTTTGCAAATCGTTGTAAATGTGTATTCATCAATAGAGAAAGTACATATAAAAAGTGTTTGAGAGAAGAATGAGGAAAGTTTACTGGTTATCAGTTACTTTCCTCATTTTGGTTAAAAGTGGCGAGGACAGACGAAGACGGGAATACGACAAGATGAGACAGAGGAACGTTACCTATCCGTAACCTATACCCCAAATGGGGAATGTTGAGGTTCGGAAGAATAAGGAAGGTTACGAATTGAATTTGAATACTCTGATTTATAGTGAGTTACTGATGAGCAACGTAAGTTTTTTGGTTACGAGACGAATATTCCTTGGATTAAGGCAATCTGAGGCTTTGTTGCTAGGCAATTCAAAATGATTCGTTTAAAACGATACGAGTCAGTTTAAATTAATATAGGTGAATAAGACGAAAAATATCGTAAAAAATAACACAAAATAGCTATTGTTGGCAAAAGAATCACTAACTTTGGCAATAAAAAATGTGTTAAGCAATGAACATAAGTATAAATAAATTATCACATATAATATT
>ERZ1034949.328-NODE-328-length-32532-cov-60.171106_pt1 | contig 32532 bp, 24 predicted proteins | sample MGYA00520590_ERZ1034949 | MGnify/ENA primary metagenome ERZ1034949 (study PRJEB33766, sample SAMN09781752) | gut metagenome | biome: gut microbiome | host: Homo sapiens | place: Madagascar | study: EMG produced TPA metagenomics assembly of the PRJNA485056 data...
TTGTTGCTCAGGAACTTATAAATAAAGTTAAATTATAGTGTTGCGGAATTAAGGTCCATAAAAAATAAATTTTAAATTAAACATTAGGTTTCGCAGTGGTTATTGCCATTGTGGAATCTGTGCTGTAAACTCTCCGCAAAGAAACACGGGGCATCTATGGCAAGATCGTCGGTCCCATGTAACTTGGTTGCTGCAAAGATACAAAATTTTAAAGCCAAATGCAAGCTTTGTCCCGAAAACTTTCATCCTTGTCCCGAATCACGTGCATAAAAAAACGATTTTAGCAAGAAGATAAGCTGAAAAACGTGATGGATAAAGGAAATAAGTGATGGATAGCGTGATGGATTTTGTAAAGATTTCGGCTATCAATCACGCTATACAGACGAGGCAAACACCTCATTATCAAACGATTAAATATTTAGAAAGAGAAAACGTGAGGGATGTGAGGGATAAAAAGAGAAAAAAACTTAAATAATTAGGGTTAAAATTATTCTACAACTACTACTTTCACAGCCTTACCACCTTGGCGCTTGATATAAAGTCCCTTGGCAGAAATGTTGTTGACACGCTTACCATCAAGAGTGAAGTACCCCACAGGAGCATTTGCCTCTGCCTCAACAGAAGAAATGCTTGATGGTACATTCTTCACGATAGAGATTGTCATATCGGCAGTATTCAACTTCACATCATACTTACCAGCCTCGTCAATCTTCCACTTATTGTCGGCATTACTTGAAAACAACCTTCTTACCTTTCTTCACATAAATACGCATCTGATCCAAGTCTATGGTGATGTCATAATATCCTGCTTCTTTTACCTTAAACTTATAATCTTCTTCTTTTCTTATTGATGTGGAAGCTACCATCATAGTTGTTGAAATCCGCCACAAAACCATAACGTGGGAAACGCTTCCAGTTGCTTGACACATCAACAGCTATTGTTCCCAACACGACCTCCGTCCCATTCGACTCGGCAAACAATTCCACGAGATAACCTTGGTAGTCGGTGGTAGGTGGAGTCCATGTCCATCGGTTGTTGCTCATGACATCCGACAACTTATGCGACTCCAACACCATAGCACCATGGCGGTAGCGCACATAGGCATTGCTTGGCAGACTGCCACTTGCACTGAACACCACAACCTGTCCTGGAGTATAACAAGCCTTGTCGGTTGTCATCTCCACCGACAGTTGTGAAGAGATGGTTGCAGCATGGCTCATCATCGCAGAGACGAATGGCAGAGCCAAAGAAAAGCCATACTTGCAACCCAAACGCAAGAGAAAAAACTTTCTCATCATCATTATTTCTCAAAAATACTGATGGCATAACCACCACCTGCACCAGCCTTCAACTTGAGTACAGATTTATTGGTAACCACACGCTTCGTAATGACGTATGACTGTTGGTTAGCCTTATAACTTGCATCCTTGCCATCGGCATAGATGGTTGCCACATACTTCTTGCCTGGGGTAAGGAAATCAAGTTTCAAGTTGGAAAGGTGAGCCGTCTCACCTACAGTACAACCAACAAACCAATTACCTGTGCCCTTAGCCTTACGAGCAACTGTAATATACTGACCAGGCTCAGCCTCCAAGTAACGGCTCTCATCCCAGTCGATAGCCACATCCTTGATGAATTGGAAAGCATCTGCATACTTCTCGTAATTCTCAGGAATGTCTGCTGCCATCTGGAGAGGACTGTACATAGTCACGTATAAAGCCAATTGGCGAGCCAATGTAGAGTTGATATGATGATGCTTATTAGGGTCAATCTTGTTCATGTCACCCTCCAAGATGCCAGGAGTATAATCCATTGGACCACCTTGCAAACGAGTGAAAGGCAATACAGTGGTATGGAAAGCCTTGTTGCCTGCGAATGATTCATACTCCGTGCCACGTGCCGACTCATTACCAATCAAGTTAGGATAGGTTCGGCAAAGACCTGTAGGACGGACAGCCTCGTGCGCATTCACCATGATGTGGTGTTTGGCTGCTTCTGTGACACAATAAAGGTAATGATTATTGAGCCACTGCCCGTAATGATGCTCGCCACGAGGGATGATGTTGCCTACATAACCGCTCTTTACAGAATTGTATCCATATTTGTTCATCAAGTTGTATGCTGCCTCAAGATGGCGCTCGTAATTACGAACTGAAGCCGAAGTCTCATGGTGCATCATCAGACGGATGCCCTTGGAATGAGCATAATCGTTAAGTCCTTTAAGGTCGAAGTCAGGATAAGGAGTCTGAAAGTCAAAGACATAATCTTTGCTATGACCAAACCAGTCTTCCCAACCAATGTTCCAGCCCTCTACCAGTACTTGAGAGAATCCATTTTTAGCAGCAAAATCTATATACTTCTTTACATTCTGAGTATTGGCAGGATGCTGCCCATGAGGTTTGCACTTGCTGTAATCGGTAACACCGAGACGAACAGAAGGAAGATCATTAGTATAAGACCATTGCTTGCCACCACCTATCATCTCCCACCATACCCCGATGTACTTTACTGGCTTTATCCAAGATGTATCGGTATATTTGCAGGGTTCATTGAGATTGAGTATCAAGCGAGAAGCCAGAATCTTACGGGCATCATCTACCACCATGATAGTACGCCAAGGAGTATGGCATGGTGTCTGCATGTGCGCCATGTTGCCCTGCGCATCAGGAGTAAGCTGTGACTCGAAAATCAAGCTCTTATCATCGAGATTCAAGTGCATACAAGAATAATCTACCAAGGCAGCCTCATGGATATTGAGGTAAATGCCGTCCTTGGTTTTCATCTGAAGGGAAGTCTGCACACCTGTTGGCGAGAAGATGGTCTGCGAAGCATTGCTGCAAACAGCATCTTTAAACAAGCCTCTGATTTCTGAGAGTTTTGACTCTGTGTAGTCATACTCCTGCGTATCATAGTCGCCAGGAATCCACCAGGCCTTGTGGTCACCCGTCATAGCAAATTGAGTATGTTCTGCCTTCACTACAAAGTAAGGCAGATACTTCTGCTGGGGAAATTCATAACGAAAGCCAACACCATCATTATATACACGGAAGCGAAGGTTCATGTATCTACCATTAGAAGGCTTTTCCATTTCAACGAAAAGCTCATTATAATGGTTACGAATCTCTTTCTCCTCACCCCATACTGGCTGCCATTTTTCATCAAATGTGGAAGTAGTCGTCTTATTGATACGGAACTTATCCATCAAAGAGTTTTCCTCCGCCAACTCAATGCCCAATGTACTTGGGTTAATGACAGTCTTGCCTTTGTAATCTACTTGATAGACCGGGGTTCCTTTGTCATTGAGCGAGAAAGTAACACTCAGATTGCCATCTGGAGATTTTACAGTTTGAGCAGAAAGCCATGCAGGAAGCATCATCATTAAACTTAAGAGCAAAATACTCAACAGTCCTTCTCGCTCGGAGAGGGAAATTTTATGTTTCTTCATATTTATAGCTTTATTCAAGTTTGGTTATTAAAAATACGTTAATCTATCTTGGTTGCTGTCATCGTCATCTTCTTCAGATTGATAACTATCTGGTATTTGCCTGCTTCGGTAGCGCTCACACTCCACTTATAGTCGTGAGAATCACCATCTGCACGACTGACAACCTCGGCAGCTGTTTCAGAAAGGGAAGCTCCAGGAATAGCCGCCATCAACCAAGCCTGCAATCCATCCCAGTTACGACCACCAAGCATAAACTTAAGTTCGCCTGCCTTCAATTCCATTTCAGCAGAATAAGTATATTTATTTACCTTAGTCAGTTCGATAGCCTTGTCATTCCAATCCCAGCCTGCAGATGTAGCACTACCCCATGCATAGATAGAATTATATGGGAAATTAAAGGTTGGATCTTCAAATTCTGCATTCTCTACATTGATATTGACATCCTCAATACTACCATCGTTGAAGTTAGCCAAAGCATCCTTAACGTCAGCAGAACCCTTAAGAGTAGTGCCATCTGACATAGAGAGTACATATGAAAGGGTTATATCACCATCCAAATCCAATCCAAAGAGATTGAATGGAGCTACTATACTCTTATCCTCAGCATTGACAGTAACCTCAGATACAGCAGAAACAGGAGTATTGGCTACACCTGAAACCATATTGTAGCTTGAATAGGCTCCAGTAAGGATGGCGTAACCTCCCTGTACAGAAAGATCTTTACCTTCGGCATTCTTAGCTGCTAAATCGGGAGTAGTCAATGTGAGTTTACGCGTAAGACGCTTCATAGCTATAGTGTAACTCTGGCTATCACCCGTCAAGTCTGTCTCGGTGGCTACACCATAACAGAACGCATCAGGATTGCCGTTGATGGCATTTGCATCGTTTACCATAAAGGTGGAAGCATCTACAGTAGCTCTTGCCTCAGCAACTGTAATATGACTGGTGCCATTATAGCATCTGAATGTATAATCATTATTACTCTTCAAAGTAAGCTGCTGGGTGTTACCACTCACCGTGCTTACCTCATCATTTACACTCAAGTAATAAGAATTTGGGACATTATTCAAACCACAAGCGCCCCAATCGGTTTGGATGGTAACGGCAGTCCGTGGCTTTACTATTGGGTCAGGCAACTCATCCTCGCAAGAAGAAAATGTTGCAACAGCAGTAGCCATCACTGCCATATAGCTGATTGATTTTAATATACGTTTCATGTTCTTTCTAATATTTAATTTTCAGATACCAAAAATTATTCAGGCTTGCTCAAGCGAACAACCTTGCAGGCATGAGAAGCCAGTTTTGCAGAAACCTTAGTTACCTCACCTTCATCGGTATGTGTCCAAAGATCTCTCACTTTCATACTACCCGAAATACCCAGGGCAGAGAGTTCTACACCGCGTTCCTGTTCTATATTCTCACGGTTGAAGAGAGCCACAATGTAATCGCCATTGCTCATCTGACCATACCATACTTGGCTGTTAGCATCTTCAGCAATCTCTATACCCGCGCCATTTCTTGTTGTAGATATATTGTTACTCAAAGGCTTTCCTACAAACTTATCCTTATTGAGTTCCAACAATTCTTCGTTCTGGTAGAAACTTACATTGTGGGCAGCTCTTGCTGCACTATAAAAACTCTCGCTATAACTATTCTCACCCGTCTCATAACCAATAGTATTATACTCATCAGCTACGGCAATAGGACCACCAGCCATAAGTTGCAGAGTGATACAAGACTGACGCTCATCATCAGAATTGAAACGACGCATGAGTTGGAAGTCTCCATCGGCAATAACCTTGCCACGACCAGTAATATCAGACCAATAAGTAAAGCCATCAAACTGGTTGTTGGCTGCAGGCCACTGATCTACCTTAATATACTGCGCACCGCGCCAACGGCTTGACAAGTGATCCCATCCACCTTCGCAGGCGTCATCCACAATGCGAACCATATTGCCATACTGAGCTTCGTACTGACCATGATCTTTCATGTTTGGCATCACGATAGAAGTAAACACACCATACTTTTGGGCTGCCTCAGCGATATACTGCAAAGCCAAACGATACTCTGCACTACCATAGCCACGGCCTTCACCCTTAGTGCCACCTCCACGAATACCATCTTCAAAGAGACACATAAAGTCCATACGGATGAAATCAACACCAATACTCTTATAATATTTGAAGAAGCCGTCGATGTACTCCTTACCACCTTTGTGGCTGGGAACGATCCATGTAAAGATGTCACCATCAGCATCAGGATTCTTCACTTGATCCTTACCCTGCTCATAAAGCAAATTACGTACAGTATACTTTGTTCCCTCGATAGGACAATCTAAAGAGCCATGCACCCAAAGGGGGTTGTCGTAGATGCCCAACTTTAAACCTTTGTCCTTGCACATCTGAATAAGTTCGGTCAATGGAATATAAGCATATGAGGTCATGTAAGGATGCCCAGCATTATCATCGCCCAACATAGCCATGAAACCATCGGTACAAATCATATCGTAACCATATGGCAAAAGATTCTCAGCCACCCAGTCGATATTTTTCTGCCAAACCTCTTTGGGCATATTGCGGTCCGTTCCGTTCTTCTCTGCCAAACGACCATACTCATACACAGTCCAATAAAGAGGAGCTTTCTCAGCAGTCTCTGGAGTAGGAGTTGGAGTTACAGGATCGTCTGGAATATCTTCTGGAGTCCAACCGGTATTGAAGCTACCTCCATTTATCGAGTAATCGCTACATCCCATTGTCATAAAGGATAACATTACTGCGACAATTGATAAAACTATCTTTTTCATAATATAATTCTACTTATTATTATTTTTTTAAAAACTTAACCTTCATATCAATGACATTGATGCTAATCTTGTAGTTACCTGCTTGCGAAGCTTCAACCTTCCACTTGTAGTCAGGACTTTGACCAAGTACTTGTAAATCTGTAACAGAGAGCGGTGCAAGATCATTTGTTACATCCTTACTCAAAGGACGAAGCCAAATGATATTGCCACCCTTGTTTGGATCATTCTCTAAACCAAACTTCAGTTCACCCTCTGTCAAAGTTGTTTCTATAACGAAAGTACCCTTGGCTGCATTTGCATCATACTCCAATGGCAACAGGAACGGATAGTTCCATCCATTAGAAGTGTCACTTCCCCAAATCCAGATATTCTTGATAGGGAGATCTGAAGGCACCTATTCCTCTTTCTGCTTTTCAAAGGTAACTGTCATGTGATATGTATCAACTGTAACCTTATATTTACCCGCTTCGCCAGAAAGAACCTGCCACTTGGTATCAGGACTGTTTCTCTTGACAGCTCGTGAGTCAGTAATAGACTGGTTCTCGGAAGCAGCCATAATAAAATCGCAGCTCCAATCACTTGGGGTATCCAATGGGAATTTCAACTCACCTGCAGAAAGCTGACCAATCCATGTAAATAAGAACTTATTGACAGGATCTTGTGTCATTTCCAAAGAGGCACCAATATTCCATCCTGCCGCACAAGCACTACCAATCATATAAAGTTTGTCTATCTCTGGAGTAGGATAAGTAATTGTAGGTTGCTCGCCTGTTGAAAGATCTGCATTTACAACACAGAAACCGTCTTTTTCCACATGGAAAGTTCGAACAGCATCGCTCTCTGCATCTACTGCAATCTTGTAATCACCAGCCAACAATGCACCAGCATAACTGTACTTTGTTTCAGAAAGAACCTCTTCCATTAAAACACCCTCACCTTCTGTGGCATCAGCCTTGAAAATGTAAAGATTACGCGGTTGAATCTCATAACCTGTCACATTAACCTTTGTTATAGATATCTCAGGTTTCATGTAATGGTCTGCACCAGTTACTTCTGCGATAATCTCTCCTTCAACAATAGCAGTTGTACCAGTAGGAACACCCCACGTCTTCAAATATGAATTGAGCTGCTTATGAGTGAAACTAACGGAATTCTGTCCCTCGGGAATATAAATTTTACTGATGGAGTTCTCAAAGTTGTTGCCCTCGAGATCCATCTTGAAATAATAATTTATTTTAGTTCCTTCCCCACGGTCTTGAGCTTTGCCCCATGTAAAGGAAATAGCAGTCTCATCACCCTTATCCTGTTCAAGGGTCACCGATTCCTCAGAAGCAGCAAGGTGCATCTGATCGTCCACTCCAGGAATAGTAAAGCGAATGTCATCACCACTACAGCTTGCCAAAAACAAAGGAATGGCGACAAGTATGAATAAAATGAATTTCTTCATGATAAATATCTTCTAAATAATGGTTTGTTATGTTTAATTCCAATATGGAGCCTGCTTCAACTTGGTATTTTTGTCCATCTCACTTTGATGAATAGGGAACCAATAGAATGCCTTTTTGTAAACACGTGTCTGATAAACAGTACGCTTATAAAAACTTGCAGCATCACGCCCATAAGCATTCATTCCATAGAATGGACCCGTAAGCACCTTCTCAGCTTCCTTCCAACGTCGCAAATCATCATAGCGCAGTCCTTCACAATTGAGTTCTACGCGACGCTCTGCATGAATCAGATTTCTCATCTCAGACTGATTATTGAGGTTGACATGTATGTAGTTGTCATCAGTATTACCTGTTGTATACTGGCGAACACCTGCACGCTCACGAATCTTATTGAGGTATACCAGGATTTCCTCATTGCCTGGATCACATTCATTGAGAGCCTCAGCATAGTTGAGATAAGCCTCACCCAAGCGGTAAAGTATACCTGGGCGATACTGATAACTACCTTGTTTTACATTATCCTTATAGTAAATTTTCTTTTTTGCGAAGTAACCGTTCTGAGGAGCATCATGAGTTCCGTTGTTGTCGGTTTCTGTTCCATCACCTCTGAACATATTATAAACACGATCTTCCTGATTGAAATAACCATTGTTGAAGTTTACGCAAATATAAAAACGAGGTTCACGATGGCAATACATATTGTAAGTACCCTTACGAGTGATGGAACCTCCATTGCAAAGAGAGGCCCAGTCGGTATTGTCGCGCTGTTCGTCGGCATCAGAGAAGCCTTCTTCCTTATAATTGGATGCAGGGTCGGTAATAGGAAGACCATTCTCCATTGAGAACGCATCCACCAAAGACTGTGTTACACCCAGACCACCATTACCGCTGCTACGCAAAGGCGTTGCAAGCTTCTCATACTCAGAATAATCACATCCACCAGGACGAGCAAACAGAATTTCGGTATTACCCTCATCGAAACGCTTAAACATCATATCCTGATAAGACATAAACGGGTCTATCTTGCCATCTGACATTTTCACCTCATACAATTTATAACCAGCAGCCTCTGCCTCTGTAATCAACTCCTTGCAGGCATCGGCAGCCTTTCTCCATTTACTGGCATCGTAAGTCTGGCTTATGATGTTTTCTCCCTTGTCGTTCTTGTAGTTGGCATAATCAGTATTACCATTAACCAATGGGCTTGCAGCATAGAGCAACATACGCGCCCTTACAGCCAGACACATGATACTGGTAGCACGACCATACTTGCGAGCCTCTGTATATTTGGCAGGCAATATCTTAGAAGCGGCCTGCAATTCCTTATCACACCAATCAATTACTTGGTCATAAGGGGTCTGACCAATCATCAGATCACTCAAGTTGAAGTTGGATGGTGTGATTTCGTCAGGTGCAAAAGGAATACCACCGTATGTGTTGGCAAGCAGGGCATAGTAATACGCCTTCATGAAGCGACATTCAGCTTTCATGTACTCCACCTCAGTTGGGGTTATGCCCTGTTCGTTCAAAGCATGTACATTTTGGATAAAGATGTTTGCCTCACGAATACGCTGTGGAAAATTGGCCCAGAAGTCGCCATCCCAGCTGCTGTTGGTAGTCCACTCACCCAAGATAAAAGGAATGACATTCCAACTGAACTGGCGATAACGCTCTGACGGTGTCATGTCGTCACCTAAAACCTCCCAACCCTCATACCGCAAATAGCCAAGATATGGATCAGGAATTCCAGAATAGACATTGGCAAGCCATCCCTCGGTACGGGTCTTGTCCTCAAAGACCATCTTCAAGTCAAGTTCGGTGTCACTCTCCTTGTCCAAATAATCTGAACAAGACGAGAATCCGAACATGCCTAATACCATTGTCACAATATATAATGTCTTTCTCATTGTTTTTGTCTTTTATTATTTATTACTAATCAAAAATTCAACTGGAACCCAAACATTACAGAGCGCATGGATGGATATTTTAGGCCATCTGCTGTATCAAGCTCAGGATCCCACAATTTGAACTTAGAAATATAGAACAAGTTATTACCACTAACAAAGAAGCGGATATTGTTGGAATAAATGGCCTTAGTAATGCTTCTTGGCAAAGTGTAACCCAGTTCTATTGACTTAAGTCGCAAGAAACTCATGTCTTTCTTCCACCATGTTGAGGCATAATTGTTATTGGGGTTGGTGCTTTCCGACAAACGTGGCCAGAACACATCTTGCGACGGATTTTCCTCAGTCCAGCAATCCTTATAGTTTGCATAAACATTTCCCATAACTCCTTGGCCACTTCCTGGAATAAAGTACTGAGTACCTCCTATAATACGATAGCTCTGTCCTGTACCCTGGAAGAAGAAACTAAAGTCAAAGTTCTTGTATTCAACATTACCACCAAAACCATAAACAATTCTTGGAGTCGTTGTTCCACCTATATATCCTTCATCCTTGGCATCGACAACGCCATCATCGTTCATATCGCGATATTTGATATCACCAGGTCGAACTACAGAGCCTATATTTGGAGTAGGAATACCTGCCTTCAACTTACCATTTTCGAAATCATCGTCTGTATAGAGACGTTCTGCCTGAAGTCCCCACAGTGTACCGATAGAACGACCGGTCAATGAACGATAAGTACCCTTTACAGACTCTGGTTCATCATACTCCTTGACTTCATTCTTGGCATAGGTGAAATTTGCTCTTAGAGCTACACGCAAATCCTTGCCAAACTTGTGATTCCAAGTAACAGTACCATCCACACCACTGTTGTCTACGACGCCATAGTTGGCATAGGGGTTACTCAAGAAACCAGCCTGTGTAGGAATAGTCTTACGCTGCATGAATATGTTGGTACGGTGCTCATAGAAGTAATCAAACTGGAGGTTAAACTCATTCCAAAGTCCCAACTCTATACCAACATTGGTCTTTGTAGAGGTTTCCCATGTCAAATTGTTAACACCTACCTCGCCCTCAGAATATCCTCCACGCCAATAATCACCAGCATAACCAAAATGATAGCCAGAAGCTCCAGTGTTAATAGTGGTAAGATAAGCGAAACGGCGACCTCCGATATCATCATTACCGACCTTACCTATAGAACCTTTCAACTTCAAAAGAGTCAGCCAATCAGCACAGTTTCTCATAAACTTTTCCTCAGAAATAATCCAACCTAAGGCAAGAGATGGGAAGAAACCGAAGCGATGGCCTTTGGCAAAATTCTCACTACCATTGTAACCGAAGTTGAACTCACCCACATAACGACGGTCGAATGTATAAGAAAGACGACCAGCTATACCTTGTGAACGCTTAGGCTGAATATCCCCCCAATCGTAAGAACGCTGATTATAAAGGAAGAGGGCATCTACGGCATGCTTCTTGGCAAAAGTATGATTATAGCCTAAGGAGAACTCTAAGTAAGTACTGTTATTACCATAGTTTGCATTGGAGCTATGGTCTAAGAACTCACTACCATAGGAAAGTACACCATGAATCAACTCACCCTCATCACCACGCGACTTAGCCACACCATAATAGGTAGGGTCCTTTCCGCGAGTTACAAAGTTCTCGTTATAGGTATCAAATGCAAAGGTTGCCTTGAACTTCAAGCCAGGTGTTATCATTTTCAAGTTTTGTTCCAATTGGAAGAGAGACTCCAACTTACTTCGTGTTCCTCTATAATAGCCCTGCTGTGTACTCTCTGCCCAAGGATTGGCACGATTGGCACTGGCTTTAGGGATAGTACCATCTGAATAAATGGCAGGATGCACAAATGGTGGGGTTTCGAATGCATGAGTAAACACATTGTCGGTACTACTTTTCGCCTTGCGCAAGTTCTGCAGATATCCACCCACATTAAAACGAAGCAAGGTGGTTTTAGTCAAATCGAGATCAACATTGGCACGCATATTAAAGCGTGTCAGTTTTGACCCGGTATCGTAAGGCAACGTATCATCTGTCTCCATAATGCCAGTCTCGTGATAGACAGAAGCTGTCAATGAATACCTTAATATATTAGTTCCGCCAGAGACAGTCATGTTACCTCGGGTAGAAGTGGCATAATCCTTAGTGATTGCATCTATCCAGTCTACATCTGGATAAAGATCTTTATCATAACCCGTATATGTTTTCATGATTTGATCCTTGGTAAACATTCTCTTACTTGGATCAGAACACAAATTGTTAAGTAATGTCATATATTCAGCTGCGCCGATGAATTCGGGTAATTTGGTCGGTTTCGTAATAGCCTGCTCAAATCTGAAGTCAATAGAAGGCTTAGCTACTGAGCCACGCTTGGTATTAATAATAATGACACCATTTGCGCCACGTACACCATACATGGCACTTGCAGAAGCATCCTTCAATACAGAGAATGACTCAATTTCTGCTGGATCAATATCGTTCAAGCTACGCTCTACACCATCTACCAACACTAATGGAGAACTACCGCCTGCACCAAAAGTTGAAATACCACGAATCCAGAACTGCGAGTTGTCATAACCCGGTTCACCAGAAGGCTGATATGCAATAACACCAGCCAATTGACCAGCTAAGTTGTTACTCATTGAACGAGAAGAACCCATCTGGAGATTTCCCGGGTCAAGTGTCTGAATAGAGCCAATGACCGAAAGCTTTTTCTGGTTACCATAACCTACGACAACAACCTCATCGGCACTTACCGCATCTTCTTTCAACTGGATATTAAAGTTAATATCAGATCCTACCTTTACCTCTTGAGGCTTAAAACCGAGATAGTTAAAAACCAAGACACTATTTTTGTTTGGTACATCGATATAGAAGTGTCCATCCATATCAGTAATAGCAATAGTCTTGGTTCCCTTGACAGTGACTGTGGCACCTATCAAAGGATTGTTCTCATTATCAACAACTGTACCACTTGCCTTAATGCCTTTTTGTTGCTGCTGAACAACATTAGGCAATGCAGCAGATATGGTAGTAACGCCAGCACCTACACCAGGCATCAGCAATAACGAGCATAAAAACGTCTGTCTTACATTCATGTTAATAAATATTTTTAGATATTAATATTTGCATCTTCTTTCATGGTAACATTGATTTTCTTGCGTCCCTTTACCGCCTCGGTAAAAGAGACTCAAAACCCACGTATGAGAATACTAAGGTAGCCTTAGGAGAAACCTCGATGGTATAGTTACCATCCATGTCTGTAACGGCACCTGCCTTGGAAGAAGATGTCCTTACATTTACACCTATCAGAGGCTCACCAGAAGCATCAGTGACAGTACCCTGCACTTTCAGCATTTCCTGTGCCAAAAGCGTAAGAGGCATCAGCATGCACAAGCATAACAGTGCGGTTGTCTTTTTTAGGAATGTTTTCATATGCTTTACTTTTAAGTTAATGTATATTCTTTTCGGTTAGGAACCTTAATTAATCTATCATGATTTTCTTGGGACAGGAAGTTCTTGCGCCTACGGTTTTTACGATATATACTCCTTTTGCCAAGCCTTCTGCAACGACACCCTCTTGGATGTTTGAGTAAGAAGCGATCTGCTTGCCATCTATCGAACACACCGATATTGTAACAGGCTTCTCTGTTGACTTCACGTATATCGTTCCTTTGCCACAAACGATCTGTACAGAAGCATCCTGTTCTACCTTCCGAACTTCTGTTACGGCATTCAGTTCCTTGGCATTGCTACCCAACAGTTCTCCACGAATGGTTTCTGTTGCCGTATTGATGGTAATGCGATAATTCCCTGCCTCGGAGATTTCCCATTTCACATCATCGCCACCTGAACTACGGAAGTTTCCTTCACCAACCAAAGGAGTGTCGGCTACGTATGGATGAAAAGTTTCCGATGTCCAACTCTGGTTGGTCAGTATCTTCAACTTGCTTGGTTCTTGACGGTCATCGCTCCATGTAGGAGATAAGTAACCTTCCCATACCAATTCCTCTGGATTGGATGAACTTGGAGTGAATTGGCAAGTAGCTGGGTCTGTCCAATAGTCCCAATATTTCTTGAGGCATCCTCCTACCAAATAGAGTGTACGGCGTGGCTTGAATATCTTGGCGTATGCCTGATGTTTGTCTTTGATAGCATAAAGCGTATATTTACCAGGAACGCTCACACTCCATCCTTCAGTCTGCTTATCTGTCGTACATTTCAAGGAAGAGCTATAGTCTTGTCCAAAGGAAATATCCACGCCTTCAAAGAGAGAAGTATAATACTTCGTAGATGATGTCGCCTCTGGTGTATCTTGCAGAATGAGATTACCCGGTTGCAAATCAAGCAACGTCTTGAACTCTACATTGCCATACTGTGGGAGTTCCACTACCTTGCCTCCCAATGCAGTACCCGTCGCATAGAGCTTTTCTGGCAATTCCACCTCATCTTCCTTCTCACAAACAACCATCTTCATGCTTTGCAAATCAACATACACGGTATAGTCTCCAGTGACAGTTGGCTTAAACTTTAAGTCCTTGTCTCCAGGCAATTCCCAGTTGATTTCCAAGTTTAGGTCATAATACTGACCTACTTGGATATTTTGGTCTGCCGAAGTACCTACGATATGCTTATGAAATGCTCTCGTATTGAGGAACTTAAATTCCTTGCCAGCCTCCAAGTGACCTGTCCATCGAAACAGTCCCTCATTTATCTTTTCCATATCAGGAGTCTTGCTGGTATCCCAAGCGTATGGAGTAGCATCACCAATGATATATAGTTGCGACAACTCCAAGGAGTAAGGCATATCAGCAGCTTTCACTCCCCAAACAGCCAAGATGGCATATAGTGACAAAAATAATCTTTTCATGGGTATATCACTTTTATTCTTTAATAAACTTGTTTACGTATGTCTTGCTGTCAGCCACCACCTTACTTATATATAGCTGTGGCATCAACATTGACAAATCTTCAGAGAAGCCATCTACTTGCTTATAGTTGTTTGCCAACAACGTCTTGCCAGCGACATTGCTCACCACCAAGGATACTTGTTGGGCAAGTTTGCCGAATGAAGCAACAAGTTGTTGACCAGTCTTGTCATAAGCAACACTTACCTTATTTGCCCCTATCTTATCTATTGCCGTCGCAGGACTATACTCCACGACGACTTTTCGTTCCAGCGAACAACTTCCCGAAGGTACTTCCACCGTAGTGCAATGAGTAGCCTCATCATAGCTGAAAGTTGCACTCACACCATCCACTTGGGCAGAGATAGGAGCAGAAGTATTATAGATGTGCATCACATAAGAACGGTTCTGAGGAGCTTTGCTTACTGAACCTTGACGTTCCGAGATGATGTATTCACCTCTGTTGCCATCACAAACTTGCTTCAAGGAAGTCTTGGCATAATCGGTAGCATAATCAGCATTGTCACCATCATCCTCATAAAGAGAACCTTCACCATTGGCACCAGCCACCACATGAAGCACCAAGTTATCAGGACGTTCCGTAACATTCATCACTGTAGATGGATTGAAAGGAATGACCGAACCTTCACGGAAGAAATAAGGTATCTGTTCTTCTGTAAATGTCATTGTGCGCTTGCATGGGCCTTCTATCATCTCATGAGTAGATGCACTCCACCATTTACCTTCAGGGAACCAGATTTCCTTATTGGTCTTTCCGTCACTCCCTGCTTGAGCCGTGATAGGAGCCACCAAGATGTCATCACCAAAGAAATACTCTCCATCGTATGTGTAAGCCTCCTCTACCTCTGGATACTCATAATAGAGTGGACGGCAAAGAGAGATACCTGTTTCGTATGTCTTGCGAGCCATCGTATAGATGTATGGGAACAAAGTATAACGCAAACGCACTGCCTCCAATATGGTAGGGAAATTAGAGAACTTCCAGATTCTACGTTCGATGCGGTCATCACTTGTGGCATGAGTACGGAAGATTGGGGTAAACACGCCAAACTGAATCCAGCGTAACACGAGGTTAGGATTGTTGACAAGTTCTTCACTTGAATACATGTGACCTCCCAGGTCGTGTCCCCAATAACCGTAACCAACATTAGAAGCCGTTGCTGTGAAGTATGGCTCAAATGCCAAAGCGTCATAACTGATATTGGCATCACCCGAGAAACCTATCTGATAACGATGGCTACCCAAACCTCCCCAACGATGGAAGATGACAGGACGATGGCCGGTACGCTTCGCTGCCTCATTATAGAACACATGGTTGCACCAGAATGTCTCACTCAAAGAGTTGGTATATGGACTCGTAAGATGCTGTTGCCAATCTATCCACCAGAAATCTACGCCTTCTTTTTCATGGTCACGGATGATATTCTTAAAGAAAGACTTTGTAAAATCTGTATAATCAAGACTCCAGTTGATGGTGTTCTTATCATCATTGAGATACTTGCCACCCAATTCGGACTTCATTGCCGCAAAATAAGATGGAGACTCCACCTCATTGATTCCATCGGCAGGATGCAAGTTGAGAGCAGTCTTAAAGTTCTGTTCGTGCATCTCTGAAAGTAATTGGGTAGCATTTGGAATCAAGTTTGTATTCCAAGACCAACCAGTCCAACCTCCACGACCTTCCGAACCACTGTAAGCATTACCATTCCAATGCCAATCCATGTCGAGAATCATCACATCAGTAGGAATCTTGTTCGTCTTCAAGTCCTTCATGATATTGCGATAATCATCTGCCGAATAAGAGGCATACTTGCTATACCAATATCCAAACACATAGTCTGGAGGCAAAGGTATGTCACCTGCTATCTTTGTAAAGTCGGCTATTGCCTTCTTGTAATTGTGACCATAACCCAAGAAATAGGTGTCCATTGCATGATTGTCTGCACGGTCAGCCCACCAACTATATCCAACTTCCGTACTTGGCACCAATGCGTATGAACGTCCACCATCTGCACGAGAGGAACTCCAAGAGTCGTCTATCACTGCCCAACCAGAACGTGACACAAGACCGTTTTCCATCTCTGAACGCTTGCTATCGCCCATCAGTCCATCCAAAGTACGGCAGGTTCCCTTCAGGTTCAATGGGTCTGGCTTACCTGGATACCATACGGACTGAACACCATCACCGTTGACTGCAATGGTAAGGTTCGTGGAAGAAGCTGGTATTGTACGAGGGTCTGTACCCTTGCGATACTTCAACTTCAAGTTGGATGTTGTTATATATAAATAGGTATCATCTTCAGTTTTTGTAAATTGAGGAACATCCAAATTACGATTGACAACCGTAAATGTTGCTTGATCCTCAAACGTACCCTTTGCACTATACTCAATGCGTATCATCTCAGGAGTAAGCACGGTGAAACGAGCATTGCCACATTTCACGATAGCATTGGTTGCAGCCACAGGATTGTTGCTTACAACACCTTGCGCTGTTACCGTAAGAAATGCAGCACAAGCAATGAAAGCGAAAGATAATAATCTCTTCATGTTCAAATTGTTCATTAATTGTTAGTTATGTTATTTTAAATTCCAAATACAGCCTTGTCGGCGTTGTTGGTTGCAAAGATAGGGCTTTTTTAAATAGGTTATAACACCGTACACCAAAAATACAAATATGTACAAACAACACTTGTGCTGAATATCAAATACTTATGATATTCAGCACAAGAGAAAAATACAAACCCTATCCAAAGGGTATTTCGCATATATTAAAGAGATTTTAATCTATTTTAGCTACTCTTTCTTCAAAATCCTCAGGATAAAGAGAGCGTAAACGGATGCGAGAACGATAAGAATATACCGTCTGCTTGGAACATCTCAAGAAAGCAGCAATCTTCTCATTCTCCACAATACCCAAACGCAACAAGGCATAGATGCGTAACTCTGTGTTAAGTCGGCCGACCTTCTTGGGTTGAATATTCTCGTCTTCCTTCATCAAACCATTGAAGGACACAACAAACTCTGGAAAGATTCGGAGGAAGATACGGTCGAAGTCCTCAAAGAACTCTTCGATTTCATCCTCCACGATGGCACTTGACTTCAAACGTCTATAGAGTTCCTGCAGTCCACCATTGGCAGCCAATTTATTGAGTGAACGTCGATAAGCATCCAACTTATCTATATAAGCCGAACACTTGTTCATAAACTCCATGATATAGATATTCTTAATCTTATTACTCTCGAAGAGCGACCTATTGGTCTCTTGCAGAGCCGTATTGGCTTCGTTCAGTTTGTCATTGGTAGAAGTCAATTGTGTATTGAGAGAATTCAACTTCTGGTTCATCTCATTCAAACTCTTGTTTGACTCTTCCAAGGCACGGCGAGCATGGGCGATTCGATGCAACTGCTTACGAGTATAAATCATCAAAGCCCCCACCAACAGCAAGAGGAAGCTCACGATAATCAATCCTAAGGTGATATGTGCTCGCTCGGACTTGCGCATGGCATCATACGCATTATCTATAATAGGCAAAGCATCAGAAACCTCAATAATACGTAGTTTCGCATTACAAAAGGTAGCATCCTCCATCGACTTTCTCATATACAAGTAAGCACGAGTTACATCCCCCTCCTCATATAATAAGGTGGCAAGACGACGAAGCGACACATACTCCTTGATACTATTTTTCAAATCAGACATGGCTGAAATGATGAGATACTGCTTTTCCTTATCCTTGTCATTTATCTGGCGATAAATATCAGAGATAGAATAAGCCACATATCCCATCTCTCGGTCATCCACCGTCAACTTTTTATAAGAAGCAAGAAGAATATGCAACGCATCTGTATATTTCTGATTCGTTACCAAGAACTCAGCCTTGTCCCAATCGGTGTTCAAGACATTTAAGTTCTTGAGCGAATCTCGGTAAAGCAAACGCCTCCGCTCATAGTATTCACGCTGGATAGAGGTTATCGCTGTTTGACGAAGTGCATCGTAAAGTTCGCCATACAAACCATAATAGTATTGGCGCATATCATTGGACATCAAACTGACATCCAATGCCGAAAGTATTCTGTTCGCCTCCAAATAGTTGCCACTCTTGGTAAAGATACCCGCAATATCCAACTCAGAATAGACACTGTCCTCATAAACATTCAATTTCTTTGCCAAACTAAGTTTTCGTTCCGCATACACGTATGCAGAATCCAACTTAAAAGGCTTGTATTTAGCGAAGATGTCACGAGACACCGCCAATCTTTCCTCATCATTATTCGCTCTACGAAGCTTTTGCTTCAACACGTCAATCCTCTGCTCGTACTTATGAGTATAAACGCTACTGTTCTTGATGACCACATCAAGTTCCTCAAGTGTGTACACTTTGCAATACGGGGGGGGTGTGGCAAGGGCAAAAGTATCCATGCACAGAGCTATCACCGTCAACAATAAATGCTTTATCACGATATTATTTATTATTTTGTAATGATTAAAAAATAACATGGTACATTTTGTATTACTTTTATGAAGTGATACATGACTAAATGGTAGTACTTTGAGTACCCCATTCATTTCATATTTACTATAGTTTTCCTTTGCCATAATTTGATATTTCCTTATTTCCGCAACACTATAATTTAATGTTTTTTATAAGCAGAGGGTGTGTCATAAGTCCATGATGCACCCTTTTTCTCTTTTTCACCATCAAGTATCAATTGAAAGCCTTTCAACCATACAGGTCGCCAGATTTCCTATTTCCGTTTTTGCTGTTCTCTTATTATCCTGAACGCCAAATCGGCAAACTTTTTTAATGCTGCCTGAACCTGTCCTCGTCCGAAAGCCCAGAAAATGAGGGCGGCAGAGGCTGGTGCAGCATGTGTTCCTACATACTGGCGCATTTTAGGAACCGTACAGTTTTCAATGCCAAGTTCATGCATGGCACAGAATATTTGGGCAGCCGGCACTTCAAAATCAGTCTTGGTGCGCTGATCTCTAAGCACCAACGTGGTTTTGTTAACCTTTATCACCTTGTATTCCTTATAGGCATTACTGCAATACACCTTGATAGTCTTTATCTTTTGAATAAAGCTATCGAATGTCAATGTATTTATATCTTCTATCATAACTAATGGGGGTTAAATGTTGTGGTGATAAGCAAATCATTCCACCTTTTTATTATAATTCTCCTCTATTATGGTGCAAAAGTAAGTTTTTTCTGTGAATAAACCAAGAAAAATTGCTTTTTTCTGAAGCATGTACAATATATTCTTTTATCAGGTATCTATTTACATCTTTTTAATTGCCAAAAACTTGCATGATTCAAAAAATAACCGTATCTTTGCGGCTAAAGATAGTAATAGGAGAAAAGATTATGGCAAACAATAAATTCAGAAAGCTGCCGGTAGGCATACAGTCTTTCAATAAAATCAGAGAAGAAGGGTATCTCTATGTAGATAAGAGTGACATCATCTGGAAATTGGCGAACAATGGCTTACAGTATAATTACTTGAGCCGCCCTCGCCGATTCGGTAAGTCTGTGCTTGTTGATACACTCCAGGCTTACTTCGAAGGAAGAAAAGAACTCTTCGAAGGACTGAAAATCATGGATTTGGAGAAAGACTGGAAGCAGTACCCTGTTATTCGACTTGACATGAGCCGAGGGGGAGCCAATGCTGGCACGCTTCGTTCTTACCTGAACCAGCGATTCAAGGAATACGAGGAGATGTATGCCATTGTAACAGATCCAACTGCCAAACTCGCAGACAGATTTGATGCAATTATCACGAAAGCATACAAACAGACCGGTGAGAAAGTTGCCATTCTCATCGATGAATACGATTCTCCGCTCCAGCACTCGTGGAAGACACCTCATCACGAAGACTGCACGGAGATATACCGTGAAGTTTTCGCCATTCTGAAAGCTGATGATGCGTACCAACGTTTCGTCTTCATTACGGGTATCACCAAGTTTACGCAGATTTCTCTTTTTTCAGTTCTCAACAACTTGACCAATATCAGTTTCCTTCCTGAATATGCTGCTATCTGCGGTATTACAGAAGAAGAAATCGGGGAGAACTTCAAGCCGGAACTGGAAAGAATGTCTGAAGTGAACGAGTGGACCTTGCAGCAAACTCATGATAACCTGAAGGATTACTACGATGGCTACCATTTCAGTCGCAGAAACATGGTGGACATCTACAATCCTTTCAGTCTCCTTAATGCACTCGACGCACAAGACTTGAGCTGTTTCTGGGTTTCATCAGGAGCGACCTCCATGCTACCTAAGTTTGTGGACAACATGGAACTGCGCTTACGGAATTTCGAAAATTGTCCGATTTTACGCAAGACTCTTGAGAGTTCTGATGTCATAAATGGTGGTGCCGAACTCTTTCTCTATCAGACGGGTTACCTTACCATCAAGTCGAGCGATGAATTTGGCTATTTCTTAGGTTTCCCAAATCAGGAAGTGAAACAGGCTCTTTACGAGGTTGTGCTGCCAAGCCTGACCATGAAATCAGAAAGCGATATTATCAGTCTGCAAGGCAGTCTGTTCCGCCAATTGGGTACCGGGCAAATCGCAGATGCCATGAAAACGTTGAAAGCATTGGTTGCCGATGTGCCTTACAGCAACAAGAAACTTGCCTCGATGGATATGGAAGAGCGCTACCGCCTCATCATCAGTACCATTCTGAATGCCATCGGTTTGAAAGTGGAGGTGGAACACATGCTTGCAACAGGAAGGATCGACCTCATCGCCCAAACTTCACGCTACATCTACGTGATAGAACTGAAACTGAAAAACAATGGTGGCAAGAAGGCTGCCATCCAGCAGATACTGGATAACAAATACCTGGAGCCTTTCCAAGCAGACAAGCGAAAGGTGATAGGCCTCGGCATCGAACTGGACGAGGAAGGCAAAGGGCTATTGGATTGGGGAATTACTGAAGAATAAAAACATAGAAGAAGAGGGCGTGCAAAGACTATATCTTGCACACCCTCTTTTTTTCCATATCCCTACAATATCTCCAACTGATCCTTTACCGCTTTATAACAGCGGCGGGAAACCGTGATTTCCTCATGGTCGAAAGGAGGAGAAAAGATGCAACGGAGCGTATAATTCTCAATGCTGAGAAGATAGTCGAGATTAATGATGCAGTCCTGACGAACCTGAACCAGAGAAGGCGACATGGAAAGGATGGTCTTTGCCGTGGCCTGCTTCTTCAATTTATAAACCTGACCATTCGACAACTTCAACTGCCAAAGATGAGTAGCCTCATCAAAAGTGCAACTGAACACATCATCGGGCTTCAACATCAATAAACCCGAAATGGTCTGAATGGCAAGACGCTTGGCTGCTGTTCCCAGCAACCCATTCATTTCCGAAAAATCCTGAGCCTTCTGAGAAGCCAAGGCTGATTCAGAAGAACAGGAAGAGGACTCAGGAACGGAAGAAGCATCTTCATCCACATCATCTCCATCTTTCATTTTCTGCCGGATTCGGTCTACTACAAGTCCGAACTCATCCTGCTGATAAGGTTTCAATAGGAAATCGAAGGCAGAGGCCCTGAGCGCATCAATCATATACTTATCGAAGGCGCTGTAGAATACTACGATGAGCTCCATCGGCATTTCTTCTCTCAGAGACTGCAACACCTCAAAACCCGTCTGCCCAGGCATTTCAACATCGATGAACAGCACATCGGGCTGTATGCTCATCACCAGATTCTTTGCCGATACCGCCGAAGAGGATGTGGCAATCACCTCAAAATCTTCCAGAGTTGCCAAATCGTCCTGCAACCTGCGGATGCTCTGTGGTTCATCGTCCACAATCACAACCTTAATTCTATCTTGCATTGCTTGCATGTTATTTCGTTTTAAATTCTTATGAAAAGTTTCTTACTTAAAGACATTATAATCGTAATTACATGGAACTCCGATACTTACACACATTCCTCTATTCTGAGCGTTCCCATCCTCAGATGCCCCTCTATTGCTCTGCATCTTGAAGAACATCTTGCGTTCGTTGCTTGCATTAAGCATTTCGATGGTACTGTTCAGAATTCTCAATCCGGTTCCCGTACTGGCAGCACAATTTTTCTTTTTCTTGCCAACGGTACCCGAATCTCCACATCCGTTGTCTGTAACATCTATGCGGAGCATATCGTCCTCAACCCAGATATTTACATCCAGCAAAGGCTTATCTTCCGTCTCTTCCATTCCCACAAAAGCATGTTTCAAGGCATTCTCTACAGGAATCTGGATAATCATAGACGGCAGCATGAGCTTCATATCCACATCCTTGGCAACATGGAACTGAGGCATCGGAAGGAACGGATTGGTTTCATGGCGAAGAGTAGAATAGTTCGTCACCATCTGCAGTTCTTCTTCCAGACTTACCGCCATCTTATCGCAAGAAAGCAAGTAGGCACGCAGTACCTGTATCAGGAGCTGAAGCGGTTTGACATCAACCCCCTTCGGAAGATTCGAGACGAAGATATTGAGCACATTAAATACGAAATGAGGCGAGAAACGATTGCGCACATTCTCCATCTTCAGAGCCATCATCCGGTTCATCTCCTCATGATGCTGATGCTTGTTGCGCAACCATTTGTAACGGAGGAAAGCGATGAGAGCCAATACGCTCATTACCAGCAAGCCGATAATCAGGAGCAGGATGACTCTAAAGGATCTTACCTCTGCTTGCGTGGTGCTAAGGGATAAATCACGGCGAACGATGGCCGTATCCTGCTTGAATCTCAATTCATTCTCCTGAACATTCGAAACCATCGTGGCATTACGGAGCGAATCGTCGTACTGCTTCATCAGTTTCTGATATTGCAGAGCCTTGGCATATTGTCCCTTGCGCTCACAAAGAGCCGCCAGTCCCTTATGATAAAGGTAAAGATAATTAGGCGACATCTTGGAAAGATCGTATGGCTTGTTCAAAATCTCAGTAGCCTTCGCCAGACTATCCTGCTTCAGAGCCAGAGATGCATTCAACCCATCCACATAGAACTGTACATCGCTCTGCATGGAGGGCTGGGCAAAGAAGAATTTCGTGGTAAGAGTCAGATATTTCTGTGCAGAATCCAACCGGTTGAGCTCCAGATAAGTCTGTCCGAGATTAGCATCAACAATAGCCGTCGCCAGGGGCTGTTCCATCTGCCGTGCAGCCTTTTGAGCCTTCAGGAAGCATTTCAGAGCCTCAGCCGGTTTTTCCTGACTGCTGTACACATTTCCCCAACTGTTGTAAAAGAAATGAACATCTTTCGGATTCCTTGGCGGATACAGGCGTTCAGCCTTCTGGAAATAATGATGCGCCAGCTGATAGTTCTGCAAATCATTATAAACCTGTCCCAGTCCTGAGAGAATGCTGTTCTGGGCTTCATGCTGATTCAGAGAATCAGCCAGGAAATAGGCACGGCGATACCAGGAAGAAGCATCCGCCAGCTTACCCATCTGCCTGGACGCATCAGCAATATTGATACATACATCAATCGCCTCGCCGCAACTGTCAAGGTTCATGATTTCATGATAAGCTTTCTCATAATAAGTTAAAGCCTCCTTCCTCTTGCCGGAAACCAGAAAAAGTATGCCTTGCAGATTATCAGCATAAGAAAGAATTCTGTTGTCAGGAGTTTGTTTGCAATAAGCGTTAACCGAATCTATCAACGACTGGCATTGGGCATCAGCCCCCTTCATATAATAACATTTAGCTATTAATAATTTTTTCCATTGATCGCTTTTGTCGGGATTACCTTCACATTTGAAATTTCTTATCAGCATGATCATCGAATCAGGATGACTCTGCATGAGAGATTGGTGACTGGACATAAATTCATCGATATCTTTATGCCACGACTCATCACCCTTCTGCCGATGAGAACAAGCGGCAAACAGCAGCATCAGAACGAATAGCCACAGAAGGCACAGTCCGTTCTTAATCTGCATCATCATTATCTTTCTATATACACTTACCATGATAGACTATTTAAATGAATTTATGTTTCAGTTGCGAAAGTACAACAAAAAATCCAAATAAACAAAAAAAATAACTGAAAAACTCATTTTTTAAATAAAATATGAACTAAAACGTGTTTAAATGTGTATCTTTGTAGCATGGAAATGCATTTATTCAAAAATATAGAACAAAATAATATGCCTGAAAGGATGAACAATCCATTCAGCTACGAACCTCATCCGCTCTGCATCGAAGCATGCAGGGAGCTGCAGACTGAACTCTCACAGCGAAACGACTGGCGGGAGGAAATAGATCGTGGAAAGATGTTCGGCGTGCTTATCGTAGAAGCCGACAACGGTAAGATTGGCTATCTGAGAGCTTATAGCGGACAGATTGGCGGCAGAAGCGACTGGGAAGGTTTTGTTCCAGCCGTATTCGATTATCTCCAACCCGACGGATATTTCAAGAAACATGAGGCTGAGATTTCGGAATTGAACCAGCAAATCAGACAGCTTGAAGCCAACGAAACCCTGAAAAAGGCAAAAAGCCTGATTGATGATTTACAGCAAAAGCGCCAGGAAGTTATCGCAAACTATCAGACAAAGATAAAAGAAGCGAAGGAAAAGCGGGATGCAAGGCGACAGGAAGCCCTTTCTGCTGGAAAATCTCTGAGCCAGGAAGAGGAAGAGGCGATGATAAAAGAGAGCCAGTTTATGAAGGCTGAACTGAAGAGACTGAAGAAATCGATAAACGAAAAGACGACGCTGGAAACAGAATACGAAGTCTACGAAAAGGACTTGAACAGGGCAAAAAAGCTCCGCAAAGAGCTATCAGAAGCACTTCAGCAATGGCTGTTTGCGAAATTCGAGATGCTGAATGCGGAAGGAGAAAGCAAGAATCTGCTGGAGATTTTCAAGGACGAGGCGATTAAGATTCCACCTGCCGGAAGTGGAGAATGCTGCGAGCCGAAACTCCTGCAATACGCTTACCAGCATGGCTACAAGCCTCTGCAGATGGCGATGTTCTGGTGGGGAGAGAGTCCGAAAGAAGAAATCAGACATCATCTTCAGTTTTATCCTGCCTGCAACGGAAAATGCAAACCGATACTACATTGGATGCTGCCTAAAACGGTCTTTGAAACCCAACAGACCGAGGCTACTATATATAATAAGGTGGAAACGATCTACGAAGACCGTGAACTGGCTGTCATCTATAAGCCCGAGGGTTTGCTCTCGGTTCCCGGAAAAGATGCAGCCCAGCCATCCATCTACACTCTGATGCGCAGGAAATATCAGGAAGCTACCGGTCCGCTCATCGTCCACCGTCTGGACATGGCAACAAGCGGACTGATGATTATTGCCAAGACCGAGTTTGCCTATCATCGTCTGCAAAAGGAGTTTCTGAATCATCGGGTTCAGAAGAAATACGTAGCCATCGTTTGCGGAAAAAACAAGGAATCGTGCAACCGGATTCTGAAAGAAGCAGAAAGCGGAAGAGGTTACATCTCGCTTCCTCTGATGGCAGATTTCCTAGACCGTCCACGCCAGATTGTAAACCGCGAACAGGGCAAGGAAGCCATTACAGAATACGAGGTTCTAGAGCGTATTGACGATACCCATCTGCGCCTGGCGCTCTATCCGAAAACGGGCAGAACGCACCAGCTGAGAGTGCATTGTGCTCATCAGGAGGGTCTGAATGCCCCTATCATAGGCGATCCGCTCTACGGAAACGAGACTGCAACAAGACTGCATCTCCATGCTGAAGAAATCACATTTGAGCACCCGATGACGGGAAAGAAAATGACTATAACAAGAAAGGCTGATTTCTAAATTTGATTTAGGCACGGATTACACGGATTACACGGATTTATGGCGCTAATGTGAATAAAGCGTATTTATAGTATCATAAAAAAATCCGTGTAATCCGTGTAATCCGTGCCTAAAAAATTAAAAAGCCGTGCCTAAAAATTATAAAGCCGTGACTAAAAGTTTACCCCGTGTCCTTTCAGACAAAGAACATCACGATAACCTGGGCTATCACCACTCTGATAAACATGCCGAGCGGATAAACCGTAGCATAACTGATGCTTGGCGTATCGCCGTCGAGCGTCTCGTTGGCGTAAGTCAAAGCCATCGGATTCGCCATACTTCCACAGAGGATTCCGCAAATACTGCCGAAGTCATACTTCTTGGTCTTCAGGATGACAAGTCCTACGACAACTACAGGCACAACCGTGATAAGGAAACCGATGCCTACCCACATCAAACCTTCCGGACGAACCACCGTCTCGAAGAACTGTCCACCAGCCGCCAAACCCAGACAACCGAGATAGAGGGCAAGACCCAGTTCTCGCAGCATCAGACCCGCACTTCGCGTCATGTAAGAGATGAAATGCACACGAGGACCCAACGCACCAATCAGAATACCCATCACAATAGGACCACCGGCAATACCCAGACGTACAGGAGCCGTCATTCCAGGAATATCCAGAGGAACGGTTCCTATGGCTAGACCGAGAATGATTCCGAGGAAGATAGCGCCGAGGTTCGGCTCGTTCAGGGTCTTTACGGCATTACCCAGAAACTGCTCTACATGGTCGATACTCGTAGGGTCGCCAACTACCGTCAGTCGGTCGCCGTACTGCAGACGGAGGTCATCTGTAGCAAGCAGACGGATATCACCACGAAGCACCCGGCTCACATTCACGCCATAGGAGTTTCGCATCTGCAGACTGCCCAGGCGCTTGCCGTTCAGTCCCGGACGGGTTACAACGATAATGCGGCTTTCAACCTTCGCATCAATCGCATTCCAGTCTACCTTATCATTATTCCACTCCTTATCTACCTTCTTTCCGAAGAGAATCTGCATCGCCGAAACCTCATCCTTATTGGTAACCACGAGTACATTATCATTCGTATGAAGAACCGTATCAGCCTGAGGAACTATCACCTGTTCGCCTCTCCACACACGGGAGATGATGAACTTGCGATGCGTCATCATCGTAATCTCTGCGATGGTATTGCCGTTCAGGGCAGGATTCACGATTACGTATTGTCCGATAGACGTATGGTCGTCATCATCATTATTGCGAATCTCCAGATCTTCCGGTTTCACAAAGAGTTTGCGCAAGAGCATCATCGCCAGGATAACGCCCACTACACCCAGAGGATAAGTGACGGCGCAGCCCAGAGCCGCTCCTTCGCTAGGCAAGCCCAACTGCTGCAACGCCTGCTGGGCAGCACCAAGGGCAGGCGTATTGGTCGTGGCGCCACACAGAATACCCATCATATCAGGCAGACTGATTGGCAGAATCCAGCACAAGGCGAGCGAGAACAAGGTTCCCACCAGGATGACAGCCAGACTCCACAGATTGAGCGAAATGCCTTCGTGGCGCATCGAACCGAAGAAGTTAGGCCCCACATAAAGGCCTAGCACATACACAAACATGGTAAGGCCAAAGCTTTCTGCAAACTCCAGCATATTCTGGTCGATAGAGAGTCCAAGATGACCCGCTATAATACCCACGAAGAATACGAAGGCTATGCCAAGGGAGATTCCTTTGACATGAATCTTGCCGAGGGCAAGACCCAAAGTACAAATCAAAGACAGGATAACGATGCCTTGCACCGCCGAATGCACGTTGATTAAATTATCAAACCACATAATGTTTCTTTATATCTATTCTAGATAATATTTTAAAAATTGCTTTTTCTCGATGCAAAGGTACATTAAAATGCGAACAAAACAAAATAATTCCCATTTTTTTTTGTATTATTCTCGATTTGCAGTACCTTTGCATCCGCAAAATGAAGTAAGAATGAAAGATATTTGTTGTATTGGGCACGTAACAAAGGATAAAATCGTGACCCCGAGTAGTACGGTTTACATGGCTGGCGGCACCTCTTTTTATTTTGCCTACGCCATCAACCAATTGCCAAAGGATGTAAGTTTCTCGCTCATTACGGCGATGGATCCTACCGAGAAGGAACCTGTTGAAAAGATGCTCAAGGCAGGAATAGATGTCACCTTGAACCCATCGCGCAATACGGTTTTCTTCGAAAATATTTATGGCGATAATCCCAACGACCGTAAGCAGCGAGTGCTTGCCAAGGCCGATCCTTTCACCATCCAGCAGCTGGAGCATGTAGAGGCAAAGGTTTTTCACCTGGGCAGTCTGCTGAGCGATGATTTCTCGCCGGAAGTGGTCGCCTTTCTTGCCAAGAAGGGAAAAGTTTCCATCGATGTGCAGGGATATCTGCGCGAGGTGAGAGACGAGAAAGTTTACGCTACCGACTGGAAGGACAAGCTCGATGTGCTCAAGAACACCTATTATCTGAAGGTGAACGAGACCGAGATGGAGACCATTACCGGACTGAAAGACCCGAAGGAAGCCGCCAAGCTGATTCATGCCTGGGGCGTAGCCGAAGTAATCATCACCCTGGGAAGCGAGGGCTCTTTGGTTTATGTAGATGATACTTTCTACGATATTCCTGCCTACCCTCCTCATGAAGTAGTAGATGCTACAGGATGTGGCGACACCTATTCGGCAGGCTATCTCTACAAGCGTCTGCAGGGAGCCAATCCGGTAGAAGCCGGAAAGTTTGCTGCAGCCATGTGTACCATCAAACTGGAGCACAACGGACCGTTCAACCGCAGCATAGAAGATGTAATGAAAATTATCAGATAACAGATGAGACAATCATCAGATAAAACTGACGGGCAATCCCCACTTTTAAGAAAAAGGCAGTTTCCAACAAGCAGGAAACTGCCTTTTTTCTTTGACTCCACTCTCCGTTTATCCCCTGAAAATATGTTGTTTAGCAACTTTTTCCCTATATGAACCATTATGAACTTGTATAATACCACTTTTTTTTCTACCTTTGCAAAGTAAATGAAACTAGCAGTTCCAGATACACCTAGAAAAAGTAATCATATAAAACGAAGAAATCATGAAACAGAAGAAGTATCTAGCAATCGTAGGGAGCATGCTCCTCGCATTAACCGCATGTTCCGGTGGAGGTTCTGAATTAGACCCTACACCTAGTCCAACCCCTTCAGCAAAAGTGCCTATCAGCATCAGCACTTCGATAAGCCGTGCTACTGATCTGGCTTTTGAAACGGGAGACCAGATAGGACTGTTTGTTGTCAACCATAAAGCCGACGGCTCTGTCGCAACACTCCAAACAACAGGTAACCATGTAGACAACATGAAATTTACCTACGATGGAACCTGGAAGGCTGCAACTCCAACCTACTGGAAAGACAACAGCACCCACGCCGATTTCTACATTTATTATCCATACACAAGCTCTATCAGCAACATAGAGGCGATGCCTTGGACCGTAAATGCTGACCAGAGCACAACGGAAAAATACAAGGCTAGCGAACTTCTGATAGGCAAGACTACAGATGCGGCTCCTACAGAAAGCGCCGTGAAGATAGAAGCCAGGCACGTGTTGAGCCAGATGATTATCAAGCTCGTGGCAGGAAACGGATTTACAGAGGCTTCGCTTGCTGCAGCCAAGATTAGCGTAAAGATCAACCGTCTGAAGACACAGGCTACAGCCAATCTTTCTACAGGTGCCGTAACAGCCAAGGGCGATGATACAGACCTCATTCCGCTCAAGGAAGAAGGCAACAGCTACAAGGCGCTCATCATTCCGCAAGCCGTAGGCGAGGGAAATCTCATTACCGTAAATGTTGACGGCAGAGATTTCAATCTCCCTAAGTCATCCCAGTTTTCCGCTTTCGAGGCTGGCAAGAAGCATAAGTTTACCGTTACGCTCAGCAAGACCAGCAACGGCGTGAATGTAAACATCAGCAAGTGGGAAGACGACGGTATTGACTATGGCGGAACAGCCGAATAACAGAACGGACGATTTTCTATCCAGAAATAATAAGAGATGATCTTTCTGACTGAGAAAGGTCATCTCCCCTAAAAGAATTATTTATGAAAAGAGTAAAACATTCCTTATTATATCTGCTTGCGGCAGGAGCCATGCTCCTGACAGGCTGTAGCGATGACTTCTTCGGCGACAAGACCGAGCAGCACGACAGCAACCGCATCCAGCTCTCGGGCGATATCGACCAGCTTGCCGTAACTCGCGTCAACGACAACGGTTTCTGCAACGGCGACGTGATGGGCGTTTACATCGTAGATTACGAGGGAAACAAGCCTGGAACCCTGAAGGTAAACGGCAACCGTGGCGATAATGTGCGCCACACTTTCGATGAGCCTAACTATAAGTGGAACTCCGCTTATGATCTTTTCTGGAAAGACAAGCATACGCATATTGATGTGTATGGCTACTATCCTTTTGCCAATCCTGAGAGCATAGAGGATTATCAGTTTGAAGTACAGAAAGACCAGAGCAAGGCTACCGAGAATGGCGAAATGGGTGGCTACGAAGCAAGCGATTTTCTCTGGGGCAAGGTGTCAGATGTGGCTCCTACCACCAGCGTAATCCGTTTGCCTATGGCCCATCGCATGTCTAATGCCCGTGTTACCCTGATTCAGGGTTCCGGTTTTGCCGAGGGCGAATGGGCGAATCTGGAGAAGATTGTTCTGACAGCCAACGTAGCCCGCAAGGCAAGCATCAACCTTTCTACTGGCGATATCAAGACTGCAGGTGCTGTAGAGAACACCATGACCATCCCATCTCGTACAAACGACGAGTGGCGCACCATCGTGGTTCCTCAAACCGTGGCAGCCGGCACAACCCTCTTCAGCATCACCATCGGCGGCGTGCCTTATAAGTTCACTAAGAACGAGGCTCTTACCTATGTGGCAGGCAAGATGATGAACTTCGGTATCAAGGTAGATAAGCAGGCCGGAAGCGGCGCTTACAAACTGACTTTGGTAAGCGAAAGCATCACTCCTTGGGAGAATGATCTGGTTAGCCATGATGCTGCGGCGAAGGAGTATATTGTTATCAACTCTACTCCTGGAGGTTTGAAGAATGCCATTACTGCGGCTAATAAGGACTATACCAAGATTAAGAATCTGAAGATTACGGGTGAGATTAATGCTCAGGATTTCTATTTCATGAGAGATTCTATGGACATTTTGCAGGCCTTGAATCTTAAAGATGTAAGAATCATTGGTACAAATGAACACGTAAATGACGGATGGAGTGAGTGTGTCAACAAAGATGATCAAATACCACACTTTGCTTTTTCGGGAAATAGAGGAGAAGGTAAAAGTAGCCTAACATATATTGTTTTACCAGATAGATTAAAATCTATCGGAACAAGAGCCTTTTTTAAATGTGGATATCTATCAGGATCTTTAAATATTCCAGAAGGTGTTGTAGATATTCAACAAGGTGCTTTTACTGGGTGTAAATCATTGACGGGCTCATTGTCATTACCATCAACTCTCATATATATAGGAAATGATGACCAAGGCAACCATGAAGATATCGACTACTCTTGTGGAACTTTCGCAGGTTGTGGTTTTGTAGGAGAACTGAATATACCAGAAGGAGTAAAAGAAATACGAGGATATGCTTTCGACAACTGCAACGGATTTTACGGAAATTTAAAATTACCAAACAACTTGGAAAAATTGGGAGACCGTTCTTTCTTCTTATGCAAGAATTTAACAGGTACCTTAACTATTCCTCAAAAAATAAAAATCATTCCTAATGAATGTTTTAACGGATGCGGTTTTGATGGAACCTTAACCTTGCCAAATGGCATTACCTCTATAGGAAACTCTGCATTCGGTGATTGTCATTTCAAAGGAGAACTATCGCTGCCTAAAGATTTACGAATCATCAACAACAATGTCTTTAGTAACAATGATTTTTCTGGTGAACTAAAATTACCGAAGAATATTAGTGTCATTGGCGAAAAAGCATTTGCTTATAATTGGCGTTTAATGGGTACTCTCGAATTTCCAGAAGGCATTCAATCTATTGGTGCGGGAGCTTTTGCACATTGTCGCAGTCTCGAAGGACTTATTTTTCCGAAAAATTCTTCTATAATCTGCTGAATAGCTTAAAATGAGCGATTT
>ERZ1034949.329-NODE-329-length-32510-cov-15.787059_pt1 | contig 32510 bp, 30 predicted proteins | sample MGYA00520590_ERZ1034949 | MGnify/ENA primary metagenome ERZ1034949 (study PRJEB33766, sample SAMN09781752) | gut metagenome | biome: gut microbiome | host: Homo sapiens | place: Madagascar | study: EMG produced TPA metagenomics assembly of the PRJNA485056 data...
GTATAAAGAGTTTATGATTAAAGCTCTCGGCGAAAATATTAAAGTATCACCGTCAGATGCAGAGGAGTTTTTTTATTTTTGCGAGGAAAAAGATTGCATTCCTTCAAGATTAAAAGAACTCGCTGAAAAAATTCAAAAAGGCATAGATTATGCTTTGAAATTGAAGAATAGATTCTATGATTATGCTGAGAGTACGGTTTACGAAACTGCACCCAAAAGCATGAAAGAATTAGCACAATATTTGCTATCCTACGAAGATTTATTTGAATATCCTCGGTTTGTTGAGCATTTTAAATATAAATGTTGGTGCCGCGGCAAATATTTTCACGATTTACAGGTGAAATGTTCGCTAAAATTTGTTAGGTTTTGGCTTTTGGAAGAAGGATTGGTTTCTGGAAAAACTTTTCAGGAATTAGAAGCTATGGGTACAGAAAAAGCCATAATTGATGAGCTTAAACAAATCAATGAAAAAAACATACTCTGCAAACAAAGTAATCACTGGTCTTCACCCTGGAATTAAAAGAACAGGTCTTTTTACTAAATAGCAGATAATAAAAAACCTCCGTTTATCTTTTAGGATAGACGGAGTTTTTTATAAAATTATTTGACAAAATTTTTCAAATCAACTATATTTTATTCAAATATTTATAATTATGTTTCACTAAAATTTTATTTTTATGGAAAATTCAAATGATTTGTATAAAGAATTCTTTTCTACAGTTGTCAATAGCGGTAAAGAGCTTTCAGTTGATGCGCTGGATATAGCAAAGCAAATAATTGCGACTGACAAGAATGCTGATTACAATATTACCGCACTTAATATTGATGCTTTAGCCAAAGAATTAAAAGACAAAGAGAATAAAATCTCAACCAGCCGTTTGCAAAATATTCTTTTTGAATATAAGGACTGCATAGAAGACAAAAAATTTATCAGCCTGATGAAGCCGCTGTGTAAAGGTAGATATTTTTCGTTTTCAAAGTACGAAACATCTGCAAAATATGTCAAATTTTGGATTGCTGTCAGAGGATATCTGAACAAAGGAAATTGGATAGATTTGATTCGCTTTGGCAATTGTTCGGAAAAACAATGTAAAAAGCTTTTAGGTTCATATCAAAACAGCTGTAAAAAAATTGCTGAACGTGACCTATTGGCTATTTGCAGAGTTCTCAAAAATAGAAGGTCTTACTAACCAAAACTCCGTTTATCCTTTGAGGGAGACGGAGTTTTTTTTGTTATAAAATTATTTGACAAAATAGCCTAAATAGGTTAAGTTAAATTCACTTATTTATAATTATGTCTCACTAAATTTTTATAACTATGGATAATTTGAATGATTTGTACAAAGAGTTTTTTGACAAAGCTGTTGGCAGCGGCGTTGAATTGACTCCGGAGCTAAAAGATTTGCAGCAAAAAATTGCCGCTATGAATTCTGAACCTGCTCCGCCTGTAAGCGATTCTAAGCTAGATGCCTTTGAAGCTAAAATCAATCAGCGGAAAGAGATAGGATACTTCCGTTTTTCGTTCAGCAATGACTTTTGGCGTGAGTACGATGTGTATATTGAGAAAACACATCTCGGGCACAAAAAGTTTTTGGAACTTATGACGAAAGTTATGCCGTCTTCCGGATATGGTAATATGTTTTCCGGATCAAAGCTGGATTATTCCGTAAGGAATATGGAATTTTGGCTTCTTGCCGGTGGGCGCATTACCATTCATGACGTTCAATACTTGATTGTTTTCAGGTCAGTTCGTGACAAATATGTTATTTGTAAACTTGTGGAACTGTACTATGCAAAAGGAGGTTCATTTTCTAATGCCGGTCTCTTTTGTATAAAGAGGTCTTTGGAAACACTGCGGATAGGGTATTTTCAAATGGAGGAGCAGATAGAGCAAAAAGATGAGCCTATGCGCAATCCAACGAAGTATAAACCTGAGTGGTATGAGCCAAAGAAGCCAAAGGATATTATATTAGAGGCTAAATATCTTTGGAATTACAAGTATACAGAAAATGGAATTGAACATAACATACACGTTTTTCAGCCGATTTAAATATCTCTAGCTAAAACAAAACCTCCGTTTATCTTTATGATAGACGGAGGTTTTTAATCTGAATATTTTTACAAATTTTTCAACTTTTGCTGCAAGGCGCGCAACTCACTGATTGCATCGCAAATCGGCGATAAATCCACCGGAGGCAACTCAGGTTCTTCCACTTTATGCGGCAATGGCTCAAGTCCTAAAGGCAAATCAGGTTCATCATCTTCAAAAAAGTCTTTTTGAATTTCATCTTCACCCAAAAGATTTTTCAGTCCCTTTTCTTTAATCAGACGCTGAGCCCCTTCTATGGTGTAGCGGTTACCATAGAGCAGATTTTTTATAAGCTTCAGAATTTCCACATCATCAGGACGATAATAGCGACGCCCGCCGCTGGCTTTCATAGGCTTAATTTGCGAAAACTTAGTTTCCCAAAAGCGCAAAACATGGGTGGCGACTCCAAGCTCATCAGCCACTTCGGCAATTGTTCTAAATGCTGACTTAGACTTATTTACCACTACCATAAGCGCAATATCCGCCCTCACTTATTAAGCGTTGACGGCCTTTCTTAAAATTTGGGAAGGCTTGAAGGAAATAACTGTTCTCGGAGTAATTTCCGCTTCTTTACCAGTTTTAGGATTACGTCCGATACGAGCATTTTTCTTACGCAGGCTGAATGTACCGAATGAAGAAATTTTCACATCCTGACCACTAACCAGCTCATCTCTGATTTCATCTAAAATCATATCCAAAACATCTCCGGAATCTTTACGAGACAGACCGATTTCTTCATAGATTGCTTCAGTAATGCTGATGCGGGTAATAGTTTTCATTTCATACTTCCTAAAATACAAATTAAAATTAACATAAATTTAGATGACTTTAGCACATCTTTTGCCAAAAGAAACCTTTTTAAAAAATAAATCAACAGTTTTTTGATTTATCTGCAATTTTTTTATTTTGCCGGTAAAATTTCACGCACAAAACGAGGATTTTTCCCCAATCGTGACAAAACCTCATAGCTGATTGTATCTGCATCGCGGGCAATATCATCTAATGTGTATTCGTCAAACACCAAATATCCCCAATCTCCAACCTGTAAATTATCAATTCCGCTAACATCGCAAATTATATTATCCATCGAAACTCTGCCGATAATGCGCGCTTCATTCCATTTGCCGCATACATTGAAAAACACTTTTCCCCTGTTAGACAAAGAACGAGGCACCCCATCGCCGTAACCAATCGAAACAATGGCTATTTTACGGTTTGTCGCCGCACGATAAGTCGCGGAATATCCAACAAAATCTCCTTTCGGCAAATTGGCAATCTGCAAAATCGGCGCTTTTACGCTGATTATATTTTTCATCTGATTCAAACGATAAGGCGCCGTGTTTATACCATACATCGCCGCGCCCAATCGCACCATATCGCAGCAAAAATCAGCGCCCAAAAACGCTCCGTCAGAGGCAGACAGCGTTGCCGGAAGTTTGGGAAAATACTGCTGACGGATGTAATTAAAATTATCCAGCTGATGCTTGTTCATAAAGTGGTCTTTTTCATCGGCACAAGCCAAATGGCTCAAAACAAATGAAAACATATTCAAATCATCGGCCGACAGTTTTTCTAAATCCTCTAAACGAAAACCCAACCGATTTAGTCCGGTTTCCACCTGAATAACAGGTTTTATACCTTTTATTTTGTGCTCTTTCCAAAACCTCAGCATTTCCGGAGACGATATTACCGGAATAAGCCGATATTGTTCAAACAATTCCAAGCTATCAGAGCCAATGCCCTGTAATACAAAAATTTTTGCATCAGGAACAAGCCGCGCAAATTTTTCGGCTTCGCCAGCATGTGCAACAAAAAAATTACGGCAATCGGCTTTTGTGTATAAAGTTTCGGCAATCATTTCGGCTCCCAAACCATAAGCGTCGTCTTTCACCACCGCCGCGGCGACAGCCGAACCGGCTATTTCTCGTAATTTTTTATAATTAGTTACCAAATCATCTAAGTTTATTTGTAAAACAGGTCTTGTAAAAATACTCATAGTTGTTATTATCTCCATAATTAAAGGACAAATAAATGATGTTCGCCGATACACACATCCATTTGCAGGATTATAGTCCGGCAGATATTAAAAATGTAGTAACAAACGCACGAAAAAACAATATATGTGAGTTTGTTAACGTTTCGTCACATCCGGCAGATTGGAATAAAGTTTTAAATTTGAGCGCCGAATCCACCAATATTATTCCGGCAATCGGCATACATCCGTGGTATATAGGCGAAGCTGCTGCTGATTGGGCTGAACAACTAGAAAATTTGCTGCAGAAAAATTCAAGACTATGGATAGGTGAATGCGGAATCGACAGACTGAAAAATCCTGACACAGCCAAACAATTAAAAATTTTGCAGATACAAATAGCTTTGGCGCAAAAATATCAACGGCCGCTGATTATGCACGCCGTGAAAGCTGATGAAATTTTACGGCCGCTTTTGCCTGAACTGCCGGAAAAAACAATTTTCCATTCATTCACCGGTTCGGCGGAATGGGGAAAAGAGCTGCAAAAACACGGTTTTTATCTGGGATTAAATTTTTCGGTTTTACGCAAAAAAAATTACGAAGATTTGTTGCGGAGGCTTAATATTCGACAGCTGCTTTTAGAAACGGACGGACCATATCAATCCGGAAAAAAGGGTATACAGTCCCTGCCGCAAAACCTACCGCAACTGGCAGAAAAAATATCCGCTGTTTTCAATTTGACGACAGAAAAATTTTCTGAAATTATTGCCGCTAATTGGCATACTTTTAAAGGAGAATAAAAATGCAAAGCACCCCAAAATCTTTACGCCTGCAAATTGCCATTTTCGGACGTGTAAACGCTGGTAAATCAAGCTTTTTGAATTTGGTAACCGGTCAAAAAACGTCCATAACTTCTGACATTGCCGGAACAACAACCGATATGGTAGAAAAAGCGCAAGAGCTTTTGCCGCTAGGACCTGTTTTGTGGCTGGACACAGCCGGTTTCGGCGATAACACCAAACTTTCCGAACAACGCTTAGAAAAAACCATAAAAGCTCTTGACCGCGCCGATATTGCCGTTTTAGTCTGCGAAGGCGATATAATTGGAGATGAAGAAAAACAAATAATCGCCCTCGCCGCTCAGCATAAGATTCCGCTGATAAAAGTCTATAACAAAGCCGATAAACATAACATCACGGCCTCTGACGGAATAATTATCAACGCTATGGATGAAAATTCCCGCGATAAAGTGCTGAATGAACTTAAAGCGGCGCTGATTAAAGTCTGCCCCGAAGATTTTATAAACAGCCGTCCGCTGCTTGGCGATTTGGCTCCGGAACACAGCACGGTTGTAATGATTATTCCTATTGACTACGAAGCACCTAAAGGACGCTTGATTATGCCGCAGGTGCAGGCTATCCGCGACTGTCTTGACCATGAACAAAATGTGCTGATTGTCAAAGAAAACGACTATCAGACGGTGCTGCAAAACTTTAAAAATCCGCCGGCTCTGGTGGTTTGCGATTCACAGGTAGTCGATAAAATGGCTACCGAAACTCCGGCAGATATTAAATGCACAACTTTTTCAATTTTGATGGCTCGGTTCAAAGGCGATTTACAAAAAATGGTCAAAGGAGCTGCCATGATAGATAAATTACAGGACGGAGATAAAATTTTAATAGCGGAATCTTGCACTCACCATGCTGTCGAAGATGATATCGGACGTGTAAAAATTCCGAATTGGCTCAGAAAGAAAACCCAAAAGAATCTACAAATAGACCACGTCAGCGGCTGCGATTTTGCCACAAATCTACAAGACTATAAATTGGTTATTCAATGCGGCGGCTGTGCAATTAACCGTAAAGAAATTTTGTCACGCATTTATAAATGTGAACAAGCCGGTGTCGCCATCACAAATTACGGTGTTTGTATTTCCGAACTTAAAGGTGTGTTGCAGCGCGTGCTGGAACCATTCGGCGATGTTTATAAATCCTATGTGAAAGCAAAAAATTCACCGGCACGATTTTAGCAGAGTTCGGCGTAAAAAATTACACATTTGAAAATAACACATTTAGTCGCCTACAGAGTGTTCCGGATTGCCACGCGTTGTTCGCAATTGTCTGCAAAAAAAGCAGCTATAGCGGAAAAAAAGATAAATGCCTATCGCAAAAATTTTATGGTTTCAAGGGCGGCTTTAGCTCCGGAACCGGCCGCAATAACCGCTTGGTGATGTTCCGGCTCACAGACGTCTCCGGCGGCGAAAACGCCCTTTATATTTGTATGACAGCCATTGCCATGAACAGCGATATATCCACCCGATGTAAGATTTAAATAATTGCGGAATAATTCGGTGTTAGGATGATGTCCGATAGCCACAAACAAGCCTGAAACACTCAAAGTTTTTTGCATATCGGTCTTTACATTGCGGACTTTTAAACCTGTTACGGCAAGCGGTTCCTCCGTTCCTAAAACATCTTCTATAATAGTGTTCCAAACAAGCACTATTTTACGATTTTGCAGTAACCGCTGCTGCAAAACCATATCAGCGCGCATAGAATGGCGGCGATGAATTAAATAAACCTTGTCCGTAAACGCCGACAGATAAAGGGCTTCTTCCGCCGCCGTATTGCCTCCTCCGACAACTGCGACCTCTTTTCCGCGGTAAAAAAAGCCGTCACAAGTAGCACAAGAGGAAACTCCGTGTCCCATGTATTTTTGTTCACTCGGCAATCCAAGCCAATTTACGGACGAGCCTGTGGCTATTATGATAGCTTTAGACTGATATGAATTTCCGGCGATTGAACTGCAAGTAAACGGATGGTCAAAAAAATCGACCTCGGAAATTATGTCTTCTTGTATTTTCACACCGCGTGTTTCAGCCTGACGCCGCATTTTTTCCATCAGCTCAAAACCGGTCATGGTTTCAACAAAACCTGGATAATTATCAACTTCACCCGAAAGAATCAGTTGTCCGCCAAATTCTTTACCGGTGACGATTAACGCGTTCAGTCCGGCTCTTGAGGCGTATATTCCAGCCGTGTATCCGGCCGGTCCGGAGCCGATAATCAGTACATCTGCTTTATATTCTGCCATATTTTAACTCCCTGACCTTACAAAATAGGCATTGTTTTGATATATTCCAAGTCTGATAATAATATTTATTTTGTCTAAAATATGCTAGACTTTTGAAAAATCTTGTTTTATACTAACCTCAAACAGCGGAGAAAACAGTATGAAACAAAAATATGAAAACTATTTATTGCAGGAATACAAAAACAGCAGACTTAATCCGATTAAAATTTCAGTAGGAAAATATGACTTCATTGTTCCGTATGCTTATGCGAATCCAACCGAAAACTGCGAGAATTTTGAAAAAGCCCTGTTTAGTAAATACTTAAATTCTCAATCTCAGGAAATTGCAAAATATAGTGATAACGGCTATCGCAAAATTCCGACTCTGAGGTTTGCCGACCGAATTATTGTAACCCCTTATCGTCTGCGTAACTTAGAGCCGATTGAAGCTCAGATTAAAATTGCCGATGAAATATATAAACGTTATACAAAGGCTATCCGCCTGACTATGTGTCTAAATCAAGCTCAACCGGAAAAAAAGCGCCATGTACTTGTCGACTGCGAAAGCGTTAAAAACGCCGATGCCGAATACAACGAATATCTACTGAATAAATTTCAAGACAAAACAATATGTTCTGCCGCAAAACTAGAAAAGTTCATAAAAAATGAAAACGCAAAATCAACTGGATTTTTGCATTTTATACCGCTTTCCGCCATTCAAAGAATGAGCCGAAAATATATAAAACGATTGGAACAAATTAAAAGAATATGGAATAAAAACCGCAACAAGATACAACTGGCTTTTGGTGCCACAACCATTGCCGGTCTGTTAACGCTCGGCACATATAAATCAGCAACTTTCAAAGATAAAAATAAAAACACCACAGAAGCAAGCATTGCTCCGACAAAAATAATGAAAAATATGTCGCGGGCAATCGTGGAATATTCGACCTCGCAGACCGGCGCGGCAGCACGCAGCACAAAAACAAAAACCGGATTTGATGCTCTAAATAAAAATGTGCAAAACTTTTTGGACAGCCGGGGTCTAGGCAAAAAACAACTTACTGAAGTACAGCGCCATAATTTGAACATCTTTCTGAAAACAGAAAAAGAATTTAATCTTTTTGTGGCATTTGCCGAGAATTTTCATGCCTCAACTTATGATGACGGTAAAGGCTTTTTGACTATCGGTTACGGCTGTACAAATTATCTGGATGAAAAAGGACTGCCTCTGGAAAAAACAGGTTCCGGCGGCAAAAAATCCGTTTATGTGCAGAACGGACAGACAACTACCGAAATGCAGGGAATGCAACAGGTGGATAGAATGTCAAAATTTTTTATTCTGCCGAAAATTTTGGAGCTGGTAAAAGTAAAACTTAATGAAAAACAAATGCTTACAACCAAAAATTTTGCTTTTGTAACTGCCAATAGATTTGACGATTCTAAATTTTTGGAGGCTTTAAATGCACAAAAATCCAATAACTATTTAAGTCAATGCATGGCTATTTGGAATGTGGACGGAGGAATTTCTAAACGCTTGTTTGTGGCGCATTTGGTGCTTAACGGATATTTAAAGCCGGCAGACATACAATCTTTCAAACCTTCTTCTTGCTATAATCTGACTTTAGAGCAATGCTTAAAATGCAAAACCAATATCGACGGCTCCGTAAAAATGAAAAAAACACCGGTTATCACAACAGAAATTGTCAAAGGCCGCAAAAAAAAGGTAAAACGCTATAAAATACGCCCGGACTATAAAATGAAAAACGGAATGCCTCAGTTTACGGAAGACGAAAACGCGATTGCCGCAGCTCTGGAAACGCTGCGCGCCAAACCAAATGAACAGCGCGTTGCCGATATTGTTCCGCAATATTATTACGCGCCAGATTTCTTTAAACAAAAATCAGCAGCAACCGAAAATTATGTGGCAAAAGCCGTAAAGCTGAACAAAAATGCAAGAGACTGCTAAAAAACACTTGCTTTTCCAGAGAAATGATTTAGATTGTAGCTTGCTGATATAAAATTTTTAGGAGATTAAAATATGCCTTCAGTAGTTAATAATAACTGCGTAAAATGCGGAACTTGCGCTTCTGTTTGTCCGGTAAGCGCTTTTCACGTTAGTGATGAACAATATGTTGTTGACCCAGACACCTGCATTGACTGCGGCGTTTGCATTTCAGAATGCCCGCAAAGCGCTATTTGCAGCGATGCAGAAGCAGATGAAGCGGCTATCAAATTCAATGCAGAACAAGCTAAAGTTTGCCCTAATGCAAACGATTGAGTCGGCTGTCTGAAAAATATGGCTCAGGAGTTTGGCTCCTGAGTTTTTTTGTATAAGGAACATATATGCCGCCAATATATACATCTGATTATTTACTTGATAAAAAAATAAAAATTTTCCAACCTGCCGACGGCTACAGAGCTTCGTCCGACGCTGTGCTTTTAGCTGCTTTTGTCAGCAAGTTTGGCGGCGGTAAAATCTTAGATGTAGGCTCCGGAACAGGCGCAGTTTCGCTATGTTTGGCAAAACGATTTTCCAAAATGTCACCAGAAATCAGGGGACTTGAGCTGCAGCCGGAACTTGCCGAACTTTCAAATTTAAGCGCCAAAGAAAACGGGTTTGAAAATCTGACATATCAAAATGCAGACATCCGTCTCGGAACAAAAGAAAATAATTTAACTCCGTGTTCTTTTGACGTAGTTGCCAGCAATCCCCCCTATAGTGAATGCGATATGCCGTCACCTAATAAAAGCAAAGCGACAGCACATAATCATATTGGCTTTGATTTAGAACATTGGTTGAATTTTTGCTTAAAAATGACAAAACCTTACGGATGGATTTATCTCATAAACCGCGCTGAAGCTTTGCCGAAAATCAATTATATTCTACATAACAAAGCAGGTAACATGAAAATTTTGCCGATTTATTCAAAAGAGGGACAAACGGCAAAACGCGTTTTGATTTCAGTTCAAAAAGATTCAAAATCTCCGTGTCAAATTCTACCGCCATTTATAGTGCATTCGGCTGATGGCAGCTATAGCGAAAATGCTCAAAAAATTTTGCGCGCCGGTTATGGTTTTGAAGATATTATTTAAGATAGTATTTACTTTTTTGCGCTAATTTATTATTATATAAGCAGCTGAAAGGTTTTTTGATGAAAATTTTATTGTTATTTGTGTTTTTGCTGGCATCTCAAAGCGTGAAAGCTGACGAGTTTGTGTATCCGGACTATTTGGATGATGAGGAATACGACCACTGTGTACAGCTTTCGGGTGGCATGGATGCCTGCGCAAAAGACGAGAGCCAACGGGTTCTACGCAATGTTAAATTATTATATAAAAATCTTTTGGCCGATAAACGACTGAATAATTGGAACGGCTCTTTTGAAGCAAACAGAGATATGCTGCGCGATATGTATGAGAGCTGGACGGCATTTCGCAACCGCATCTGTTCCTTAAACTCTGTGGCAGCAAAATATACAGGACCGATAGTAGACCCCAAAGTTGCCTGCACGCTTTTTCAGAATTTTAATCATCAAGACTACTTAAATCAGCTTTTACACACACTAAATCCCAATAACTATCCTAAACAGCTGCCTAATGTTGCCGGCGGAAACGTCTATTTGGAAGTTGACCATGATTTAGGATATGAAAGCTGCATAAAAGAAAAAAAGGCAGCGGATGATTGTCTGAAAGAAGAAATAGACCGAACAACAAAACATATTAAAAATCATTTGGCAACAGTCATGCAAAATCGCACAACCGCCCAATGGAACAACGGACCTGATATTAAAAACGGCAATCTGATTGATATGTTTGACAGCTGGGTTGCATTCCGTAACCGCATGTGTTCTTTAACAGCCTATATACAGAAAACGGCGAATCCGCAAAATCCGGCATCATTTGACCTATGTATTCAATTTTATAACGAAGCTCTGACTACATCTCTGCAAGGTATATTGGTGGCATCGGTTTCTGTTTTGGATGAAGAAATGATTGAAGTAGCTGATAATGACGACGGAGGAAAAGAAGAAGGTTTAACCATCACGCCTTTGAAACGCCGCGTTCCTACAGAAATTGACGCCAAAGCCGAAGCGCCGGAAGATGACGGAGAAACTCCGCAAAAGGCGGAAACCGTAAGCGCTCCACGCAATCTGGACAAGAGAGGACGCCAATTGCCTTCGTGGGCCGTTCAGCAATAAAATTTAATAAGTTTTTAATAAATATACATACCTGAATGTATAAAAAAAATATTGAAGTTTTTGAATTTTGTTTTATACATACCATTTGGTATAATATAAATCAAAGGTATATCCGCAATGCGCAGAACAAAAGAAGATGCAGAGCAAACCAGACAGGCGATTTTAGAATCCGCCATGGATATTTTTTATGAAAAAGGCTATTCAAAAACCACTTTTGATGAAATCGCCAAACGCATAAATTTGACTAAAGGCGCGGTTTATTGGTATTTTCGCAACAAGCCGGATATTGTCGCTGCACTAATCAATGATTTTGTGCAGAAACATATAAAACGACTTGAAGAATTTCGTGCCGGTAAAGAAGAAGAAAATTTGGATATTTTGGCTGACATGATGCTGCTTGCTTATCATCACATGAAAAAAAATCCGCTTGAATATAAATTTATCTTTTTTATTACCTGTCAAATGGAATGGAGTGAAGCTATTTTGGTAAAAATCCGCCCTTTGGTGGAACAAACCAGCGAGATTTCTCGCAAACTTATGACTGACACTTTGTTGAAACTCAAAAAAAACAAAAAAATAAAAGACGATACAGATGTAGAAAAAATTACAGAAATTCTGCAAGCCATGTGGATGGGAATGCTGGAAAATTATTTGGCAAAACGGATGACTTTGGATTTTGAACAAATTGTAAGACAAGGATTTAATTTAATTTTTAACAGTATAAAAACGGAAGGTGTAAACAATGAAAATTAGTTCTCCAAACATTAAAGGAGCCATTGTTAGAATTGCAATCTTATTGGTGTGCATTTCTATCGGTTGGTATTTAAAAGGACGCTTGTCTCCATCGGCTCAGGGAATGGGCTATGGAATGGGCGAAGTTTATGTCTTGGCGCAAAAAAGCGAAACAAAAGATATCACTTCGGCTCAAACCAAAATTTCATATGTTGAAACAATAAACGAAGTAAACATTTTGCCGCAAGTTACCGGCACGGTAGAAAAGGTATTGTTTCAAGAAGGCAAGCTTGTAAACGAAGGCGATGTTTTGTTTGAAATAGACCCTTCTAAATATCAGGCCGCCTATGATTTGGCAAAAGCAAGACTCGACAGCGCCAAAGCAAACTTGGTAAGAGCTGAGCGCGACTACAACCGTCAGGTAAAATTGAGCAGCGAAAAATTTGCATCCAAAGCAACTTTTGACTCTTCTCAAAGCGGATATTTACAAGCTAAAGCCGCAGTTGAAGAAGCTCAGGCCAACTTAGATGTGGCTAAAATTGATTTGGACAACACAAAAGTAACAGCGCCAATCAGCGGCCGCATCGGTAAAGCTTTGGTGACTAAAGGAAACTATGTTGTTGCCTCCAATCAGGTATTGGCAAAAATCGTGCAAATCAGCCCGATGAGAATTTCTTTTTCTTTGACGGACAAAGAAGTTTTGCAAGTTAAAAAGATGGGACATAAAGCTGAAGATTTAACCGCCCGCATTACTTTGGCCGACGGCGAAGTAATTGATGAAAAAGTTGTCGATAAATTCTTAAACAATGAAATCAACTCAGCCACCGCTACTGTTTCTATTTTTGTAGATGTTGACAATTCTGACCAAAAACTAATTCCGGGAAACTACGTTCAGTCTGCAATTTTAACCGGCAAACCGATACATTCTATTGTTGTTCCTCAATCTGCACTAAACTATGACACCGACGGAGCATTTGTTTATATTGCCAAAATTGATGAAAGCAAAAGTAAAGAAAACGATTTGCATGGTGTAGCAGAACAACGCCGAGTGGTTTTGGGCGACACTATTAACGAAAACGAACAAGTCATTATCAACGGATTAAAAGAAGGTGAAATGATTGTCGTTTCCGGTAATGTAAAAATTCAAAACAACTCTCCGATTAAGGTCGGTTTGTTAGAAAAATAAAATAGGATAAAAGAAAAATGTTTTCTAAATTTTTTATTGAAAGACCTCGCTTTGCCGTAGTAATCGCTATTGTTATGGCATTGGCCGGCTTGGTTTCGGTGTTTACAATGCCTATCGGTATGTATCCGGAAATTGCACCTCCGGAAATCCGTGTATCTACAGTATACGTTGGCGCAAGTGCTGAAACCGTTGCTAAAAACGTTGGTATTCCGCTGGAAAAGAACATTAACGGTATTGAAAATATGCTGTATATGTCATCTTCTTCTTATAACTCCGGCGCTTATCAGCTGTCTATTGCCTTTGAAACCGGCACAGACCCTGATTTGGACCAAGTAAAAGTGCAAAACCGCGTACAGCAGGCATTGAGTTCTCTGCCGTCAGAAGTGCAAACCTATGGTGTAACCGTGGAACGCCGTTCTTCAGATATTTTGGCGTTTATGCAGGTGACATCTCCAAAAGGTACATATGACAGCAACTACTTAAACAACTACGTTGAAAATAATATTAAAATTGCTTTGAGCCGTGCCTATGGTGTGGGCGAAGTTAATATTATGGGTTCTGCGACCAGTATGCGCGTATGGATTGACGCCGACAAAGTAGCTGCCCTAAATATTCCGATTTCCGCCATTAAAGCAGCCATTACCAGCCAAAACGTTCAGCCTTCTTTAGGTTCTATCGGTTCGGCTCCGGGCGACGGCAAGCAGGTTTTGGTATATTCATTGGAAACTCAAGGCCGATTGAACGACCCGAAAGATTTTGAAAATATCATTGTGCGCACGGCCGAAGAAGGCGGATTGGTTCGCCTGAAAGATATTGCCCGCGTAGAACTGGGTTCGGAAGACTATTTGATGAACTCAACCGTTGACGGACAGCCGGCTGTGTCTATTATGATTAACAAATCTTCTGGTGCCAACTCCATTAACGCCATGAAAGCCGTCCGCGCTGAACTGGCTAAATTGGAACGTTTTTATCCAGAAGATTTGGAAGTAAAAATCTTTAAGGATACGACAGAATTTATTTCTGCCTCTATTGAAGAAGTGTTCTTCACATTGTTTTTGACATTCTTGTTGGTGGTGTTGGTTTGCTATGTCTTTTTGCAAGACTGGCGTGCAACTTTGGTGCCGTCAATAGCTATTCCGGTGTCTATCTTAGCCACATTCGCCATGATGAAAACTCTGGGATTTAACTTAAACATTTTGACCTTGTTCGGTTTGGTGCTGGCTATTGGTCTGGTGGTTGATGACGCCATCGTGGTTGTTGAACGTACACTTGCCCTGATGCAAGAAGAAAAACTGAAGGCCAAAGAGGCTGCCATAAAAGCGATGAGCCAAGTTTCCAGCGCCGTTGTAGCCACTACTTTGGTATTGCTGGCAATTTTCGTACCAATCGCCTTCATGGGCGGTATCACCGGTAAAATTTATCAGCAATTCGCCATTACCATTGCCTTTGCCGTAGGTTTTTCTGCCATAAACGCATTGACTTTGTCACCGGCATTATCGGCAACATTCTTGCGTCCGTTTGAACAAAAAGAAACCGGATTTTTGGGTTGGTTCAACCGCTTTATTAAGGGAACAACTAATAAATATCTGGTGGCTGTCGGCTATATCGGGCGAAAAGTAAGCGTGATTGTGTTTATGCTTTTGATTTTGTTTGCCTTAAATGCATTCTTTATCAAAATCACTCCGACATCTTTCTTGCCTGATGAAGACCAGGGTATTATCATGGTGAACGTGCAACTGCCTGAAGGCGCTTCAAACGTCAGAACAAAAGCTGTAAATGAAAAAATGCTGGAAGCCATCAAAGACCATCCGGCAATTGAATCCGTGATGACAATGGAAGGTTTCAGTATCATGGCCGGTCAGGGTGAAAACGTAGGCTTTGCCGTTATCTCGCTCAAAAACTGGGCTGAGCGTAAAGGCGACGATATGTATTCCACCAATGTTTTGCGCAACCTGATGGCTCGTGTTTCAAACTTTTCGGAAGCAAAGATTCAAATGTTTGAAATGCCGGCTATTCCGGGTTTGGGTTCTACCAACGCTATGGACTTCAAAATTCAGGCCGTTGACAATACCGATATGAAAGACTTGGAAAAAACGGTAAATGCGTTTACGCGTCAGGCTATGGCTTTGCCGCAAATTTCATTGGCTTATTCAACCTTTAACGCGCAAACTCCGCACGCTTATATTGAAATTGACCGTGAAAAAGCCGAATCGCTTGGTGTTGCCGTGGGGGATATTTACAGCACCTTGCAAACATATATAGGTTCTTCACATATCAATGATATTAACCTCGGAACTCAAGTTAACAAGGTTAAAATTCAAGCCGACTGGAAGTATCGTAAAGACCTTGACAGCCTGAACAAAATCTATGTTCAGAGCGGCAAAGGAGAAATGGTACCGCTGGGAAGTTTGATTAAGATGAAGACTGTTCTGCTGCCGCGCGGTATCGACCGCTACAACCAATATCCGGCTGCAACCGTAAACGCAGTTGCTGCAAGCGGATACAGCTCAGGCGAAGCAATGCAGGCTTTGGAGGATTTGGCTACTCAGACTCTGCCTAAAGGCTATACCTATGCTTGGTCCGGCACCAGCTTGCAAGAAAAGAACAACCAGGGACAAATTTTCTACATTATCGCATTTGCCGCTTTGTTTGCATATTTGTTCATGGTAGCGCAATATGAAAGCTGGATGATTCCGCTTGCCGTTATGCTATCGGTTTTGACGGCTATGCTGGGCGCCACTTGCGGTTTGTTTGCAACAAACATGTCTTTGAGTATTTACGCTCAATTGGGTTTGGTGCTGCTGGTTGGTCTGGCCGCTAAAAACGCTATTTTGATTGTGGAATTTGCCCGTGAGGCGCACATGGATGGCAAGTCAATTTTGACATCTGCTTTGTATGGTACGCGTGAACGTTTCCGCGCCGTGCTGATGACTGCCTGCACCTTTATTTTGGGTGTGGCTCCGTTGGTATGGGCGACAGGCGCATCGGCAGGAAGCCGTGTGGCCGTGGGCGTGCCTGTGTTTACGGGTATGGTTGTCGGCACATTGGCAGGATTGGTATTCATTCCGTTGATGTATATCTTAATCCAAACTATTACCGACCACAAAAAAGTGAAAGGCAAAAATGCAGAATCTAAGGATTAAAGCAGCACAAACTCTGCAATCCATCTTAGAGGATAAAATCTTTTTCGGAGAGCTTAAAAAGCAATTCTCCGAAAAAGATTTGCCTTTTGCCAATATGCTAATTCTGACCGCATTGCGGCGTTATGTTGCGCTGCATGCGGTTTTGCATTCCTTTTTAAGCAAAAAAATTCCCCATAAGCATCGTTTTGCCGAATATCTGCTTATATTGGCGGAATGTGAAATTTTATATATGCAAACTGCTCCGTATGCGGTTATTAACGAAACTGTAGCAAATATCCGCCACACGACAGACCGCTTTCTCGGCGGACTGGCTAACGCCGTTTTACGAAAAATTTCTGCGCAGAAAGAATCTTTATTAAAAAAAATAGAAACAATAAATCCCCTTCCGGAAAATTTTTTACAAATTTTAGATGGGTATTCCGATGCCGAAATAAAACAAACAGCTCAAAGCCTTAATATTTTGCCTCCGCTGGACATTACCGTAAAAGAAAATCCGGCTGAATGGGCGGTAAAGCTAAAAGCCGAACTACTGCCAAATGGTTCGCTGCGCTTGTACAACAACCCTAAAGTTCCGGCTCTTGAAGGATATAATGACGGTGCCTGGTGGGTGCAAGATGCGGCGGCGGCTCTTTCGGTGCAAGTTCTACCGGAAAATTTGCACGGCTTAAAAATTTTGGACTTATGCGCAGCTCCAGGCGGAAAAACCGCTCAGCTTGCCGCGCGCGGCGCACAAGTTACGGCAATAGATATTTCTACCGAACGATTAGAAACCCTAAAGCAAAATATGAAACGGCTAAATTTTAACAATGTTAAAACTATCGCAGCCGATGCGATGGAATTTTTACAGGCCGACACCGAAAAATTTGATATTATATTGCTAGATGCCCCCTGCTCGGCAACCGGAACGTTTCGTCGTCATCCTGAGGTAATTTTTATAAAAACAAAAGAAGATGTACAACAGCAGGCCTATCTGCAAAAACAACTGCTGGATAAGTGCATAAATTCTCTAAAAATCGGCGGAACGCTTGTTTACAGCACTTGTTCAATTGCCAAAGAAGAAGGTGAAATACAAATCGCAGAATTTGTAAAAAAACACTCTGAATTTAAAATCTGTCCGATTCAAGATGAACAAATTTCCATTTTCGGCAAATGGAAAGACACGCTTATCACTTCTCAGGGATTTATCCGTACGCTGCCATTTTACGCAACTTCGCAAAATGGAATGGATTCCTTTTTTATTTGTAAATTGAAAAGAATAATTTAACAAATTACGTTTATACTATCTTCAAAACGAGGAGTATAAAATATGTTTGATACAGGAGTATTTAGCTTTATATTACTGACATTAGCCGGTTTTGCCGCAATGTTGACAACTTTTACGCCGATTGCCAACAAATATTCGCAAACTTTACAGATAAAACCGACAATGCTGCCTTTCAGCTATATTTATTTGTTTTATGCTTTCGGCACATTTTTTGTGTATTATTTTTTTGAACATAACGATTTTATAGAACCTTTAACAAAAATCCGCGCCTTTACTCCATTATTGTTTGCCGCCGTAATTTTTATATCGTCAATGTTTTGTTCCGGATGGCGCTTTGGCTTGATTATTTTTGGGTGCGTGACCATAACTGTGTTTTTACAGCCGCTCGGCGAGGGTTTTTCTTATGGAGGACACAATATCCTGATAGACAGGTTGATTTTAATCGTGTTCTTTTCAATATTTTGTATTTTTTACGGAGTTCTTAACTTTTTGCCGCATATTGTGATAATACCGTCAATTATAACATTGTTTGGCATGGCGGTTTTATTTTTATTTTCTGCCGCGCCTTTTTATATTACATTGTGTTCGGCTCTGCTGGTGGGAGCGTTAGGCGGTTATTTATGCATAAATCTTAATACAATAAAGGTACCATTGGACAATGGTTCCTGCTGTGCGCTGGCATATTTGATTGCGTCGCTGATGCTGTTGGATTCCGGCGAATACAGTTTCAGCTCCTGCGTTATTTTCACCATGTTTTTTTGGAGTGAGCTTGCGTTTGCAATATGGAATAAATTTGCGGCGGTGAAATCAGGCGCTTTATTTGAAAACACAAATTGCGCTCAAGCAGCCTACAAATACGACATGAATCTTTTAGTCCGCAATATTGCGAAAATTTGCGGAGTAAATTTGTTGATAGGATGGTTTCAGTTATTTGCCATAAATCAATATTCCTTAGCCATTATCAGTTTTTGCATAGTAAGCTGGTTAAGCTATATTATGCTGCATCCGGTTGAGGAAAATATCAAAAAAATCAATCAAGAATTTATTGCCGACATCAAAAAAAACATATCTGATATTCATAATGATATAAAATCGCTTAAAACACCGGAGAAAAAAACAAAAACCGGTAAAAAACACAAAACATCAGTAAAGAAAAAGGAAAAATAAAAGTCATTCTCTCCTAATTTACTGAATATATGCAATTTATTGTCTCCGCAAAAAAAGAAAGATGCTTCCGAACTGTTCAGGGTTACGGTTGTGGCTTTTGAGGATAAGTGCAGCCTTAACTGCGGTCTGCGTTTTGCCGAACTGCTAAAACACAGCAATTTATTTAATGTAACTTTTTTTAATGAGCCGTTTACTAAAAGCTTTTTGAATTTACAAAGCCGCAACTTTTTTGATTTTATCGACCGCGGCAATAAAATCTTGAGTTCGACCGGCGCAGATATCGTGATTTGGGGATATGAAGAAGATGGTAAAATTCGATTAAACTTTCAGGTAGACAACCAATATGTCATTCCCAATAATTTATCTTTTTCTTTATTGGACAGTCTGTTTATTCCTCTGAATTATTTAACCGATACAAATAATTTTTCAGAATCTCTTTTGTTATTGATATATGGAATAATCGTGGCAGCAATTGTTCCGGTTACAAATGAACAGCGCCGCAGACAGCCAAAAATCTTGAGTGAATTGATAACACTGCTGTCCGCCGACAAATCACCGAAAGATATTCAAAAAGAGTTTATGCCTTATATTATGAATATGCTTGGCAAAATTTATTTATGCAGCACACGCGATAATTTAAGTCTGAAAGATGTTGATATTATACAAAACTTGTTTGATACGGCGCTTAAAAATAAACAATTTATGCGTTTGCCCATTTATTACGGGTGTATTTATAAAAATTTGGGACAGCTTTATGAAACAGCTTTTTTACAAAATAAGACTAATTCGGCAAAATATCTGAAACTTGCCATTTCCAACTATCAAACAGCGCAAAAAAACCTAAACCGCAACTATCCGTATGATTATGGTCTTATCTCGTATCATTTAGCTTTGCTTTATTATGAATATTGGAAATATACTGCTGATTTACAGGCTTTGCGAGATGCCGTTTCTAAATTAAGAGAAGCTGAAAAAGTTTATTCTTTAGCGCAGTTTCCGACATCGTGGTGTCAAATAGAGGGATATCTCGGAAATTATCTGACAGCTTTGGGAATGCAGACAAAAAGCAATGAATTGATGCAATTGGCCATTGAATCCTATAAAAACCAGCAAAAAATTTATATGCAAAACAACGAACCTGAAATCTGGGCTGAAATTCAGGAAAAAATCGGCAATATTTTTTATTTACTGGGCAAGCAAAACGATGATGATAAACTAATGGAAGAGGCTCGCAATTACTTTAACTCAGCCTTAGAAATTTATAATGACTTAAATCTGAAATCGTCGATTAAAAATGTAAATCGTTCAATTTTAAAAATCAGAAACTACATCGGCTAGGATTGAAATCAAAATAATAAGTCATATCTCTTTGCCATAAAGGAGATTACAAAATGACATATTGTATTGAACAGGATAGTTTAACTCGCAGACGCTCGGTTTATGCTTTGGGGCATACGCGTGTTGTTACCGACTTTTGTTTGGAAGACACTCTTAAAGAATGTCTGAAAAATTGTCCAACACCGTTTAACGCCCAATCGGCGCGCTTAGTTTTGCTCTTAAACCAATATCATATTGATTTTTGGAACATGGTATTGCAAAATATTTTAGCCAACGCGCCTTTTAATAAAAAAGAAAGCGTTACGCAAAAAATAAATTCATTTGCTGCCGCCTACGGAACAATTCTTTATTTTGAAGATTTAGATGTTTTAGCTCAGCTGCAAAAAGATTTTATGCCCTATCAGAAAAATATGCATGACTGGACTTTTGAGGCTAACGGAATGCTGCAATATATGATTTGGCAAGCTTTGGCCGAAAATGAAATCGGCGCTTCGTTGCAACACTATAACGAGCTGATAGAAGATGATGTTAAAAAGATGCTAAGCTTACCGGATAATTGGAAAATTTTGGCGCAGATGCCGTTCGGCAGCATAGAAAAATCACCGGCGGAGAAAACCTTTTTACCACTGGAAAACCGCTTCAAAATTTTTAAGTAAATATACTTGCTTTTATTGTTTTCTATTATTATCATCCCTATAGATATTTTTATATAATGGAAAACGATATGTTTGAAAAAAACGGCTATATTTCAGATATTGTTGCGAAGCAAAATAAAACAGCAACTACCTGCAGAAGAAAATCTCGTAAAGCTACTTTTACGGACAGGATTATAATTTGCCTAATTTTTATTTTTATGGCAGCAATATTTACCTATACTTTTCCATATAAAACGTTGTATTGCAGTGTAAAAACAAATACTTGCACCATATCTGTGCGGTATTTTATGAAATATCAGCAAACCCGTTATTTACTTTTAATCCAGACAATCTGCTTAGAGCCAAGCTAGAAGGACATTTGCAAAATACGCAAGAAGATGATGAGGCTAGATATAATTATACGATAAGCTTGCAGACAACAGAGAATACAATCAATTTATTTGAGGCTAGTAACTCTTACATAATCACTAAATATAAAGTTGATAAAATAAACAATTTTATTAAAAATAAAGATGAAGATTTAAATGTATCCGACAACGTTATCTTAGTTTGGCTTCCGACACTGTTTTTATTGCTGATACTGTTAATTGTAAGCAATAAAGAAATTACTATTTCGTATTATCCTCTGAGAAAAGATAAAAAAATAGATATCAACCAATAAACTGGTGATACTATTAACGCTACAAACCTTACAGTTTGACCTCACTTTCTGTGCGGAGCGGCGTTATTCTAACGCCTTAACATTCATCACCGTATAAATACAGAGTTTTATGCAAGACAACTAATAAAATATTTTATTTATGATTTAGTTTTAAGCCGATTTGATTAGAAAATTCGGCAATTCCTTTTTTAAAAAGCACGCCGATTAAATCGGCAACCAAATCAATATTGGCTTCAAGGTTTGCTTTATCTGATTTTGAAAAACCGGAAAGTACATGGCTGACAATACTGTCGGCATCGCGGTTCTGCGGATGTCCGATACCAATGCGAATCCGATTATAATTAGGAGTAATACAAGAATCTATGCTTTTTAAGCCGTTATGACCGCCGGCGCCGCCACCGAGCTTGGCTTTGATTTTATCGGTCGGCAAGTCCATATCATCATGAATAACCACAATATTCTGCGGCAAAATTTTATAAAAGTTCGCCGCTTTAACAACACTATTGCCGGAAAGATTCATAAAAGTCTGCGGTTTCAATAAATAAACTTTTTCGCCCTCAATATTACCCTCGGCAATCAAGCCGTCAAATTTGGAGCGAAACGGTGAAAAATTATAGCGGCGATGAAGTTCATCAGCCGCCATAAATCCAACATTATGGCGGGTAGCCGCATATTCCGTCCCCGGATTGCCCAGACCAACCACCAAAAACATCGTCACCTCTTATTTACGCATAAAATCAACGTGAATAGGCTTGTCAGAAACCGGATGGAATTGAACATCTTGGCAAACAGTTTTAACTTTTTTGCCTTCAACATCAACAACGATTTCAGATTTGTAGAAATCTCTCAAATCAAGGGCTTTTTCCAATTCTACAGGGTCAAGGCTGATTAAAACAGCGTCTTTTTTTCCACCATAGATAACGGCAGGAACACGGCCCTCACGACGACATGCACGAGCTGCCCCCTTACCTGCTTTTTCACGCTTTTTTGCATTAAAAGTAACTTCTGACATTTTTTTATTCCTTATATTTTATAATCAAAATTCATACCAACGGCCTCCAGGGGTGCCGCAGGTAACGGTTTTGTACAACAAAAAAGCCAAAGATTCAAGCATTTTTAATAAAATTTTATGATTTTTTTGCTATATTTCGGCTCAAGTTAATTAACGGAGGTTTTTATGTTATACATTTTAGCAGGTTTTGTTTTTGGCTGTATGATTCCGTATTTGGCTCGCCGTATCGGCAAGCTGATGCCGGCAACCATGGGTTATATATTGCTTAAAATTTTTATTCCGCAGCACTATATGCCGTGGAGCAAGCTAAAAAATGATTTTGAATACATGCAGCTGTTCAAACGCTATATGATGAGAAGTTTGGGCTGGGGAATTTTTTGCTCCGCCGCAACATATTTGTTTGCCGTTAATTTTGATCAGTATTACACAAGCTGGTATCTGGCCTTTTTGTGGATTATGCTGCTATTGGTGGAAATAGACAAGCGCTTTATGCTGCTGCCGGATATTTTAACATTGCCGCTTTTGGTCCTTGGGTTTGGTTATGCGGCAATCAACGGCGTATGGCTGGATACAGTTGACCCGCAGTTGATTTCCAATGCCCAAAACAGCTTTATGGGCGCCTGCGCCGGTTATTTGATGCCGGTTGTCGCCAGTATGTTTTTGGTTTGGAAATATCCTGACGCTTTTGGCGGAGGCGATATAAAACTTTTAGCCGCTATCGGTGCATGGGTCGGATTGGAGCCTATTTCTTATATTTTACTTGGTTCCTGCATTTTATTTGGCTTAGGCTGCATAATAAAAAAACAAAGAGTCGGACCTTTCGGACCGTCAATTGTTTATGCAACGTTATTGGTCTGCATTTTTTTATTTGGAATTTAGCAAAAAAATTGCTTAGGCTTCTTGACATCGCAATATATGGACACTAACTAAACAAGTAGTTGAATAAAACTATTTGTTTAGGAGTTATTAAAATGAATATCAAACCATTGCACGATAAAGTTTTAATCAAACGTGTAGATGAAGAAACAAAAACTGCCGGCGGTATCATTATTCCGGATACAGCAAAAGAAAAGCCGTCTGAAGGTGTTGTAGAAGCTGTGGGCAACGGTCGTGTTGCTCCGGACGGCAAAGTTATTGCCTTGTCCGTAAAAGCAGGCGACCGCGTTTTGTTTGGCAAATGGGCCGGAACAGAAATTAAAGTAGATGGCGAATCTCGCTTGATTGTAAATGAATCTGATATTTTGGCAATTATAGAATAATCTGCGAAAGGTAAAATAAAATGGCTGCAAAAGACATTAAATTTGGAACTGACGCCCGCAGCAAAATGCTTAAAGGCGTAGAAACATTGGCTAAAACCGTAAAAGTGACTTTGGGTCCTAAAGGCCGCAACGTTATGCTTGATAAATCATACGGCGCGCCAAAATTAACAAAAGACGGCGTTTCCGTCGCCAAAGAAGTGGCTCTGGCCGATAAATTTGAAAATATGGGCGCTCAGCTGATTAAAGAAGTGGCTCAAAAAACCGCTGATAAAGCCGGTGACGGCACAACAACCGCCACAGTTTTGGCTGAAGCTATTATCCGCGAAGGCTGCAAAGCTGTTGCCGCCGGTATGAACCCGATGGACGTAAAACGCGGTATTGATATGGCTGTAGAAGCTGTGGTTAAAGATGTTAAATCTCGTTCTAAAGCCGTTCAATCTTCCGGAGAAATCGCTCAGGTCGGCACAATTTCGGCCAACGGCGACACCACAATCGGTGAATATTTGGCAAAAGCTATGGAAAAAGTTGGAAATGAGGGTGTAATTACCGTTGAAGACGCAAAAGGGTTGGAAACTGAATTAGACGTCGTAGAAGGCATGCAATTTGACCGCGGTTATTTGTCTCCGTATTTTGTAACAAATCCGGAAAAAATGAACTGCGAATATGATAATCCGTACATTTTATTGTATGACAAAAAAATTTCTAACTTACAGCCGATGATTTCTATTTTGGAAGCAATCGTTCAATCCGGTCGCGCTTTGGTTATTGTTGCTGAAGACATTGAAGGCGAAGCTTTGGCAACTTTGGTTGTCAACAGAATCCGCGGCGGCTTGAAAGTTTGCGCTGTAAAAGCCCCTGGTTTTGGCGACAGACGCAAAGCAATGCTACAAGATATGGCTATTTTGACTGGCGGTCAGGTTATTTCTGACGAGTTGGGTATGAAGATTGAAAACGTTACTTTGGATATGCTCGGTACAGCTAAACGTGTTGAAATCACCAAAGACGACACCACAATCATTGACGGCGCCGGAGATAAAGAAGCTATTGCCGGCAGAACCGCACAAATTCGTCAAGAAATCAGCCAAACAACCTCTGATTATGACCGTGAAAAACTGCAAGAACGCTTGGGCAAACTTTCCGGCGGTGTAGCTGTTATCAAAGTCGGCGGCGCTTCTGAAGTTGAAGTAAAAGAAAAGAAAGACCGCATTGACGACGCTTTGCACGCAACCCGCGCCGCGGTTAAAGAAGGTATTGTTGCCGGCGGCGGTACTGCATTGCTGTATGCAACAAAAGCTTTGGAAAATGTAAAGACAGATAATCAAGACCAAAATGTCGGTATTGACATTATCCGCCGCGCTTTGCAGGCTCCGCTGCGTCAAATCGCCGAAAATGCCGGTGTTGACGGTGCGGTTGTTGCCGGTAAATTACTGGAAAGCAAAGATTATAACTATGGTTATAACGCTGCTGCCGGTGAATATACCGATATGATTAAATCCGGTATTGTTGACCCGACAATGGTGGTTAGAACCGCTTTGCAAGACGCTGCTTCTGTGGGTGGTTTGTTAATCACAACCGAGGCTATGGTTACAGAAATTCCAGAAAAAGAATGCCATTGCGGCGACGCTGCTGCCGCTGCCGGCGGAATGGGCGGAATGTACTGATAATTATTAAAACTTTAAAGCTCCCTGCTTTGTGCAAACAGTTTCCAAAATCAAACAGTTACACAAAACGGGGAGCTTATTTTTCTGATTGTTTTCTAAAATTTTATTTTTTTATTTTCTAACATCAAACGTCTTAAATTTTGATTTTAGATAATTTTGCAAATTGCCATCTATAAAAAACTTATCGCAATCTGCGTCCTGCGTGATTTTATCACCCGGCACAGGGCGATATTTTTGCAGATAATATTCACGCACTCCCAAAGCAGAGAGTTCATCAGCTATTTTATAAATGTCATCAATATTCAAAATACGAGGGTCACAGGTGGTGCGGCATTCAAAGTGTATGCCGCTGCCAATCAAAATCTGCAGGCTTTCTTTGATATTGGCGATAGGTGTCGGACAACCGGTAACTTTGGTATATCTTTCCGTATCCAAAGGAACTTTTATATCCATTCCCACCCAAGAAACTTTATCAATAACCTTTTTTAGCGCTTGGGGATTATATCCGCCGGTGTGCAGTCCAATTTCAAAACCCATGTTTTTTACAATATCCATCGCTTGCGGCAAATTGCTTTGCATCAACGGCTCTCCACCGCTAAACACGACAGCATCTAAAATTCCTTTGCGATGTTCCAGCAAATTTATAAGTTTATCCCAACCTGCATTATCATCGCTGTTTGGATTCTGCAGCGAAGCATTATAGCAAAACGGACAACGCCACGGACAACCCTGCATAAAAACAACAGCGGCTATCTTAGTCGGAAAATCGACGATACTGAATTTTTCAATATCGCCGATTCTTAATAAATCAGAAGACATTAGCGTCTGCTTTTTATTCTGCGGCCAAAGCGCAGCCGCAATCATTATCCAAATACATTACTGCTTTTTCTTCACAGAAACATTTACGAGAATAGTATTCTGACTTTTTACCTTTATTAAATTCAGAAACCGGACGGTGATACCCCATAACTCTGGTCCAAATTTCGCAAGGCTGTCTTTCAGCATCGGTTAATTTTATATCTTCAATTTTGATGGTGTTTTCCATAGTTTTATCTCCATTAAATAAATTTTTCTGTAATATTAAGCAGCATTGCTGGCTTTTAATTTTTTCAATTTTGCGGCTTTCTTTTCTTCATCGCACAATGGGCAGAACTTGTGTTCGCCGGCCAAATAGCCATGTTTCGGACAAATTGAGAAAGTCGGAGTAATTGTGATATACGGCAAGCGGTAGTTTGTCAGAACTTTTTTAATCAGTTCGCCGCAAACTTTTGCCGAAGAAATACGCTGGCTCATATAAAGGTGCAATACTGTACCGCCGGTGTATTTAGATTGCAGAGCGGCCTGCAAATCCAAAGCTTCAAACGGGTCATCGGTATAGCCTACAGGCAATTGCGAAGAATTGGTATAATAAGGGTCTTCTTTGGTACCGGCCTGAATAATTCCTGCAAAACGTTTCTTATCTTCACGAGCAAAACGGTAGGTTGCGCTTTCTGCCGGAGTAGCCTCCAAATTATACATATGGCCTGTTTCTTCTTGAATTTTTACTAAGCAGCCGCGGATATAATCTAAGAATTTTTCCGCAAACGCTTTTCCCCATTCATCGGCAACATTGTGTTCGTCGTTTGTAAAGTTGCGAATCATCTCGTTAATACCATTTACGCCGATAGTGGAGAAGTGGTTGCGCAAAGTTCCTAAATAGCGCTTTGTGTATGGGTACAAACCATTGTCAATCAAGCGTTGAATAACTTTTCTTTTAATTTCCAAAGAAGTGCGGGCAATGTTCATCAACTCGTCAACGCGAGCGAACAAGGCTTGTTCATTTCCCTTAAACATATAACCCAAGCGAGCGCAGTTGAATGTTACCACACCGATAGAACCTGTTTGTTCGGCCGAACCGAATAAACCGTTTCCTTTTGCCAACAACTCACGCAAATCCAGTTGCAGGCGGCAGCACATAGAGCGAATCTGTCCCGGTTTCAAAACAGAGTTAATAAAGTTTTGGAAATAAGGCATGCCGTATTTAGCTGTCATTTCAAACAACAACTGAGATTTTTCATCTTCCCACGGAAAATCAGGTGTCATATTATATGTTGGAATAGGGAATGTAAACGGACGTTCCAACACATCACCTGCCATCATTACTTCTATATAAGCGCGGTTAATCATATCCATTTCAGGCTGGCAATCACCATAAGTGAAAGGCATTTCTTCCTGACCTTCGATAATTGGCATATAGCTCTCATCATGACCGGCAATATGGCCACCGATATACGGATGCTGATTGCGCAAATCTTCAGGACAAACCCAGTCAAAAGTAAAGTTTGTGAACGGTGTTTGCGAACCCCAGCGAGAAGGAACATTTAAGTTATAAACTAATTCTTGGATAGATTGTTTAACCTGCTCAAATGTTAAATTATCTTTTTTAACGTATGGAGCCAAATATGTATCAACTGATGAAAAAGCCTGAGCTCCCGCCCATTCGTTTTGCAGCGTTCCCATAAAGTTGACCATCTGTCCGACAGCTGATGTCAAATGTTTAGGCGGATTAGCCTCGGCTTTGCCCTTTACACCGTTAAAACCTTCTTTTAATAAGTTTTTCAAAGACCAGCCTGCGCAATAAGCAGCTAACATATCCAAATCGTGAATATGGATATCGCCGTTACGGTGCGCTTCTCCGACTTCTGCCGGATAAACATGGCTCAGCCAATAATTTGCCGTTACTTTACCGGAAACATTCAAAATCAAACCGCCGTTAGAGTATCCTTGATTGGCATTAGCGTTAACACGCCAGTCCAATTTTTCCAAATATTCGTTAATTGAGCTTTCAACATCCACCATAACTTTGTGGTCAGAACGCATGCGGTTACGCTTATCACGGTACAGAATATACGCTTTTGCCGTAGCAAAATAGTTGGCAGAAATCAGCACTTGTTCTACAATATCTTGAATTTGTTCAATAGAAGGCAAAGATTCGGTAAATTTGTGATTGATTACTTTCATCACTTGCGCAGTTAAAAGCCACGCATCGGATTCATCAAATTCTCCGGTAGAAGTACCGGCTTTTAAAATCGCATTATAAATTTTGCTTTCATCAAACGGAGCTAATGTTCCGTCACGCTTGGTAATGCTTTCAACATTGGTATCTATTTTGTTTATTTTGGCAGTCTGTTCTGTACCCATTATAAAATTCTCCCTTTGGCGTTATCAAATATTTATTTGAGTTATACTACATATAGTATGAATAAAATGTAAACAGACAATATCTAGTATACCCAACTTTTTTTCTATTTAATAACAAAGTAATTTTGATTTGCTTTTTACATACTAGAAAATTTAGACTACTGACGACAAGTAAAAATATGTTAACTTTTGATACAATTCTGATAAGCATTTAAATTTACTGACAAAAATTTTTTTAAACATGTATATAACATTGCAAATTGAAAGCGGCTAAGCAGTATATATTTCTTATACTGAGAATCAGTATGTTGTGTGTAAAGAGTTGATTCTGAAAATTTTAAATTATGCTTTCAGCTCAAAACGGCAATTTAATTCTTATAAAAAGGAGTCGCAAGTGTAATTTTCTTAAAGAAAAAAAATCAGCCTGCGCGACATCAAAAAAAGTCCGCTTTTTGTGCGGACTTTTTTGTGTGCAGCAATCAGTTATCTGACCGGAGCAAAAACCTGAACATCATCCAGAGTTTCATCCGTGCATTGATTGCCTGTGCAGCGTTTCATAACCGTGGCTTTTCTAGTTCGATTAAGACCGCGCACCTTGATTGAAGGCACATAGACTTCAATAATAGTCAGCTTAAATGTTAAATAAGCAATATTATTATTTTTATCCAGCGCATAAATCTTTATCGGATAAACTCCGCCGTCTTTAGGCATTGCCATACCGGTAAACATACGGGTTGCCGGATTATATTTCAGCCACTTAGGCAATGGCGAATCGTCAATCAAACCGGCTTTTGTAGTAAATGTATCTGCTTTCCAGCCCATTTTTTCAAATACCGAATCCGGAACCGGAATTCTGATATGCTGACCGGTTTCAAAAGTCACATCAGGCAACAATTTTTCTGATGACAGATTAACCGGCGGACGGCGGCTAGGAATATCCATCAAATACGGACGATTATCCGGAATAAATTCGCCTTTGCGCCATTTATCCAAATTGTCGCGCAGAGCAATGGCAATTTTAGACGGAGATTCATTTAGCATATAATAAGGCAATGCATCCAAACCGATTGTGGCATATAACGCGCCCAAAGCATCTTGTAAATCAACATAAGCCAAAGATGCTTTTGTTTCATCAGCAATAGCGCGAGCGGCTTCCAACTGACTTTTTTCTGCCTGGCTTCCGTTGGCTGAAGTTACATCTTCGGCAATATTCTCAGAAGTTCCGGCAATTTCATAGGCAATTTGGTAGTCTTCTGTCGCAGAGGTATAACGCGCCCATGCGATATATACCTGATTGAGAATCAATGATGTCATACGCTGACGGCGCAATGTTGTCATCGTTTGACCGCTCACGCCTGAGCGAGTGTCTTCATAAACTTGCATAGAAACTTCTTTAGCGGCGTTGCACCACTTTTGATTATAGGCATTAGGACTGTTTTTATAACCGCTGCCATTATCATCGCGGAAATTTGAAATAATCAATTCTAAATCATCGCCGGAAGTCAGCAAATCATGAACTTTAAGCTCCGGACGATTGGTGAGTGCCAGCCATTCCAAACGAGAAAGATTAGACTTTATTTCAGGCAAAGCAAAATTTCCATACTCTTTTCCCACCAGCGTAAACTGCGTAGACGGATGCAATCCCATAAGAGAGGCCAAACGTTCATGAGCTGTTTCCATATCACGTTTCAAAGCCGAAAGTTTTTTTACAGCTTCCATATATTTACGTTTTTTGATAAGTTCTTCGGTGGTTGGATTTTTGCCCTGCAGCGCAAGCTCTTTAGCTTTGGCATTCATTTCATCCACATCCAATGTAATATGTTCTATTGTATCGTCAATAACCGGAATCAGCCGCTGAGCCGTGAGTGCTTTCCAATACAATACACGCGCTTCCTGCACAATGTTTTGAATTACCTTGCGGCTTTGCTCAACGGCGACACTCTTTGTAAACTCCGGCGAAGCATGCATATAATATAAAGTTGAAATATCCAAAACGTTCCAAGCGACTTTCAAGTCCGGACTGATATGCTCATTGCTGTTTGTATTGATATACCCGGCAGAAGAAGCAATTTCCGGAAGCTGGGAATAAGCCGATTTTCCAGCTTTGGTTAAACTTTCCTGATAGCGTATCATGCGTCCGGTATAATTATATTTGAGAGCCAACGCCATAGACATATACATATCCAGAGGCTTTTCCAATTTCAACGGAGTATTGGCATACATATTTTGCATGTCGACATCATAACGAACCGCCCTATCCCAGTCTGAATAATAAGCGGCATCAGGTCCGTTGGTATATGACGAATCTTTTTCGGTGCAGCCTGCGACTGCCAAAAAACTCATCATCCAAAACAACAGTTTTTTCATAGTTACATCCTTAAAGTATACTTCAGTTATTCTGACATGATAATAATCTCAAAAAATTAACATTTTGTTACACTTTTATTTATATTATTAAAGTAAATATAAAATTGAGGTAAAAATTGCCATGGTTTCTATTATAGGCACTTTATTTAAGTATAAAGAAAAAGAATCTCCCGATGTTTTGGGATATTTTCCGGAACGCGTACATGTAGACGCTTTTCCGGAACGCCGCTATTTGTGGACATCACGTTTTTTGGTGATGGTAACTTGCCTCAGTATCTGCGCAAACATGATTATCGCCTGCATAATCTATTTGATTTTGCCGGAACAGCATGTGCAACCACGGCTTTTTGTTGTCAACAAAGACACTAGCCAGCTGGAAATTATGGAACGCGATGAACGCTACTATTTTGCCAGCGATTTGATTGCCGAACAATATATCCGTGACTATATGGTTTTAAGATACACTGTCACCGAAGACTATGCCGAGCTTAAAGAACGCTGGCGTAAAAACTCCATTTTATATTGGTATTCAACCGATGATGTTTTTGAAGAATTTCTGCAAAAAGACGCCGCAACCGCCGACCAGCAGTTTAAAAGCATCGGCTTGCAAAGATATATAGAAATAGACTGGACAAAGCGCATATCTCGCTCCATGTGGATGGTACAGTTCAAAACATATGACATCACCAGAGAAAACCCAAAACCTAAAGTAGACGTGTGGCGAGCCACCCTGCGAATTGGCTATGATGGCAATCTGCGTTTCAAAAAACCTGAAGACCGCCTGCTTAACCCATACGGCTTTTTAATCTACAGCTATACTTTGTCATATCAGGGAGATTACCGCAACGGACCTGACGAGGTAAAATCAAACCTGAAATACAATCTGATGATGTTCTAAACGTATTGGCAAAAGATATTAAAGATGAATAACCATAAAACAGCCGGAGCCTTCACGTTCGGCGCAATATCCGCAGGCATTATGCATGGCGCTGGGCGTCATATTGTTAAGGCAGTGGTAATTGCTGCAAATAGAATCGCCGTAATACTGCTGATTTTGATTTACACCGTGCATATCATACATCATAATGCGTTTAAATGTACTGTGAAGCGGCTGAAAAATATATTGAAAAAAGTTTACGCAGGTTTTGGAAGAAAACTGCGCATCCTTTGCACGCAAGCTTAGATTAAAAACCAAATTGCCCTCGCGCGAAACAATATGCACAATATTTCCCATATCATCCTGAAAATTCTGCAAGCCGCTGTCGTTCCGATAATGCCAAGTTGAGGGAATTAAACCAATGGCATTTACGGCATCGCCCAGCTGCACGTCATCATTACCGGAATTACGCATTTTTTCGCCGTATTCTATCAGCCCTTGCAGCAAATGCGAATATTGGTTCAGCACTTTATTTAATTTATATTGCTCCATAGCCTTAGAATATCCGGCAATACCTCCGACTGTTAAAACTCCAACAATCGCCAATACGCCGAGCTTTTCTATCATGCTGCGACCAGCAGAGCAAATGTCATTGCGAGGAGTGTAACGACG
>ERZ1034949.331-NODE-331-length-32455-cov-85.817747_pt1 | contig 32455 bp, 31 predicted proteins | sample MGYA00520590_ERZ1034949 | MGnify/ENA primary metagenome ERZ1034949 (study PRJEB33766, sample SAMN09781752) | gut metagenome | biome: gut microbiome | host: Homo sapiens | place: Madagascar | study: EMG produced TPA metagenomics assembly of the PRJNA485056 data...
TTCAGGTCAAGTTAGTATGAATTAATTTATTCAATCTTGTCAAATGGCTAAAAATTTGCTAGAATGGGTTATAAATTGAATAGTGTCTTATGAGACTAGTAACCTTATGGCAGTTTTACAGGGAATGGAAGCCGTGACTGGAAGCTTCCTAGATGAAAGTTTGGCGAATTCACTCATGTTAAAGACGATAAATTAAGGTCTGCTAGTCAGATAAAAAACGGATGGTACCGCGTGTCAACGCTCCGCTATTGGAGTGTGGCACGCTTTTTTCGTTTAAAAACATTTAGGGTCTTACCAAAGGAAGGAATTTTAATGGATTTACAAGCGCAGTTAGAGGAACTAAAATCATCTACGCAAGCTAAATTGGCTGAAATGCGTGGAAACAATGCAAAAGAACTTCAAGAATTACGTGTGCAAGTTCTTGGTAAAAAAGGATCATTGACAGAACTATTGAAAGGTTTGAAAGATCTTTCTAAAGAAATGCGTCCAGTTGTCGGAAAACAAGTCAATGAAGTCCGTGATGTTTTGACAAAAGCTTTCGAAGAACAAGCTAAAATTGTTGAAGCAGCTAAAATTCAAGCACAACTAGAATCAGAAAGTTTGGATGTGACACTTCCAGGACGTCAAGTTAACCTTGGTAATCGTCATGTCTTGACGCAAACAAGTGAAGAAATCGAAGATATTTTCCTTGGTATGGGATTCCAAGTTGTTGATGGTTACGAAGTAGAATCTGACTATTATAACTTTGAACGTATGAATTTGCCAAAAGACCACCCAGCGCGTGATATGCAAGATACGTTCTACATTACTGAAGAAATCTTGCTTCGTACACACACAAGTCCTGTGCAAGCACGTACACTTGATAAACACAACTTTTCTAAAGGTCCTTTGAAAATGATTTCACCAGGGCGTGTTTTCCGTCGTGACACAGATGATGCGACTCACAGCCACCAATTCCACCAAATCGAAGGTCTTGTTGTTGGGGAAAACATTTCTATGGGTGACCTAAAAGGAACGCTTGAAATGATTATCAAGAAAATGTTTGGTGAAGACCGTAAAATTCGTCTTCGTCCATCGTACTTCCCATTTACTGAACCATCAGTAGAAGTTGACGTCTCATGCTTCAAATGTGGTGGTAAAGGATGTAACGTATGTAAGAAAACTGGTTGGATTGAAATCCTTGGTGCTGGCATGGTACACCCTCGTGTTTTGGAAATGTCTGGTGTAGACTCAGAAAAATATTCTGGCTTTGCTTTTGGTCTTGGTCAAGAACGTATCGCAATGCTTCGCTATGGTATCAATGATATCCGTGGTTTCTATCAAGGCGATGTCCGTTTCTCAGAACAATTTAAATAAAACGAGATAACCGAAAAACGATTGGAGGAAAAGATATGTCAGAAATAAAAGTTGAGAAAGTGACATTGGATAAATTAAGTATCTTGCAAGAACTTAGTATTCAGACTTTTCGCGAAACTTTTGCTTTTGATAGTACCGAAGAAGAACTTCAACAGTTTTTCGATGATAGTTACACTTTAGAACAACTCGAAAAAGGGGTAGCTGACCTAGAATCTGATGTTCATTTTGTCGTAGTTGATGGGCGTTACACAGACTGAACATGACCTAGAAAATGCCTTTGAAATTCAACGCATTTACATTCTTAACGAGTGTCAAGGATTAGGCTTAGGTAAGAAATTATTTGAGCTAGCGCTTGATATAGCAAAAGAAGGTGGCTTTGATTGGGCTTGGTTAGGTGTCTGGGAACATAATGTTAAGGCACAAGGGTTCTATCGAAAATATGGTTTTGAAAAATTTTCAGAACACTCTTTTAAAGTTGGCGATAAAGTAGATACAGATTGGCTTTTGAGAAAAGCCTTGAAAGAATAACAGTAGAAAGGGATAAAGAAGCTTGCCTGTCAAACGTATTTTGACTGCGAAAAGCTTTTAATACATTATTATGTTAGTAAGTTATAAATGGTTAAAAGAGCTTGTTGATGTTGATGTAACAACACATGAGCTTTCTGAAAAAATGTCAACAACAGGGATTGAAGTCGAAGGTGTTTCAACACCATCTGAAGGCTTGACAAAACTAGTTGTTGGTCACGTTGTATCTTGTGAAGATGTTCCAGAAACACATTTGCACCTTTGCCAAGTGGATACTGGTGATGAAGCGTTGCGTCAAATTGTCTGCGGTGCTCCAAATGTGACTGCTGGTATCAACGTTATCGTGGCTGTTCCAGGTGCACGTATTGCTGATAACTACAAAATCAAAAAAGGCAAAATCCGTGGCATGGAATCACTTGGGATGATTTGCTCACTCCAAGAACTTGGTTTGCCAGATTCTATCATTCCAAAAGAATTCTCAGACGGTATCCAAATTTTGCCAGAAGATGCTAAGCCAGGTGATAGCATTTTCCCATATCTTGATTTAGACGATGAAATCGTTGAATTGTCAATCACGCCAAATCGTGCGGATGCTCTTTCTATGCGTGGTGTTGCTCACGAAGTGGCTGCCGTTTATGGTAAAGAAGTTCATTTCCCAGAAAAAGAACTTAAAGAAGTTTCTAAAGCAGCAAAAGATGTTATCAACGTCGCTATTGAATCTGATAAAGTCTTGACTTACAAAGCGCGCGTGGTTGAAAATGTGACTGTTAAACCAAGTCCACAATGGTTGCAAAACCTTTTGATGAACGCTGGTATCCGTCCAATCAATAACGTTGTTGATGTGACAAACTATGTCTTGTTGTACTTTGGTCAACCAATGCATGCCTTTGATTTGAACAAATTTGAAGATAATAAAATCGTTGCCCGCAATGCGCATGCTGGTGAGAAATTGGTTACTCTTGACGGCGAAGAACGTGAATTGATTGCTGAAGACCTTGTTATCACAGTTGCTGATAAACCAGTTGCACTTGCAGGTGTTATGGGGGGGCAAGCTACTGAAATTGATGACAATTCTAAAAACGTTGTGCTTGAAGCGGCAGTCTTTGACGGAACATCAATTCGTAAAACAAGCGGTCGTTTGAACCTTCGTTCTGAAAGTTCATCACGTTTTGAAAAAGGTATCAACTATGCATCTGTTGCTGAAGCTCTTGATTTTGCAGCGGCAATGCTTACAGAATTAGCTGACGGTGATGTTCTTGCTGGTCGTGTTGAAGCTGGTTCAGTTCCAACTGAAGCTGTTGAAGTATCAACAACACTTGATTATGTTAACGTTCGTTTGGGAACAGAATTGACTTACGCTGACATTGAAGATGTCTTTGCAAAACTTGGTTTTGGTTTGTCAGGAAATGCTGATAAATTCACAGTTTCAGTACCACGTCGCCGTTGGGATATCGCTATTCAAGCTGACTTAGTTGAAGAAATTGCACGTATTTACGGTTACGATAATCTTCCAACAACACTTCCAGAAGCTGCTGGTACAGCAGGTGAATTGACAGCAACACAAAAATTGCGTCGTAAAATGCGTTCAATTGCTGAAGGTGCTGGATTGACTGAAATCGCCTCATACACTTTGACAACACCTGAAAAAGCTACTGAATTCACGTTGCAACCAAGCAATTTAACTGAATTGATGTGGCCAATGTCAGTAGAACGTTCAGTTCTTCGTCAAAATGTTGTTTCTGGTATGCTTGATACTATTGCCTACAACGTTGCTCGTAAAAACAGTAACTTAGCAATTTACGAAATTGGTAAAGTCTTTGAACAAAAAGGTAATCCAAAAGAAGAATTACCAAACGAAATCAGCACATTTGCCTTTGCTATCTCTGGTTTAGTTGCTGAAAAAGATTTCCAAACAAAAGCAACGTCAGTTGATTTCTTCTATGCGAAAGGTATCGTTGAAGCTATCTTTGCCAAACTTGATTTGACAGTTGATTATGTAGCTGAAAAAGGTCTTGCTAGCATGCACCCAGGTCGTACAGCAAGTATTTACTTGGACGGTCAATTAGTTGGTTTTGTTGGACAAGTTCACCCACAAACCGCTAAAAACTATAACGTTCCAGAAACTTACGTGGCTGAATTGAATTTGGATATCATTGAAGCAGCGCTTCACGCTGACAAAGCGTTTGTTGAAATCACTAAATTCCCTGCTGTTTCTCGTGACATTGCTTTGCTATTACCAGTAGCAACAACCCATAAAGAAATCCTAGCAGCGATTGAATCAGCTAAAGTGAAACGTTTGACTGACCTCAAACTCTTTGACGTTTATGCTGGTGCAAATATCGCTGAAGGCATGAAATCAATGGCTTACAGCCTCACATTCCAAAATCCGAATGACAACTTAACTGACGAAGAAGTTGCTAAATACATGGATAAAATCACTAAAGTCCTTGTTGACCAACTCGGCGCAGAAGTTCGTTAATTTCCAAACTCATTAGGCTATTTTGGGTAATATAGATGACTCCCACCATTACGAAAGTAGTGGTGGGAGTTTTGATGATTGTTGAGAGCTTATAAATACTTTGAAATCTGGTATAATAGGAGTAACGATTTGCTTAATGAAGGTATGTTATGAAATTACTATACACAGATATTCAGTATGATATGACTGAAATTTTAGTTGGAGAGGCAGTAGCACAGGCAGATGCTGGTAAGCGTGTTTTTTACATTGCTCCCAACTCTTTATCTTTTGAAAAAGAAAGAGCAGTTTTGGAGTTGTTACCAGACGAAGCTTCTTTTGCGATTACGGTAACACGTTTTGCTCAAATGGCTCGTTATTTTGTGTTAAATGAAGCGCAGGTCAAGGAAAGCATTGATGACAATGGCTTGGCTATGATTTTTTACCGTGCTTTGTCACATTTTTCAGATACAGATTTGAACGTTTTTGGGCGTTTGAAGCAGGATACGAATTTTATCAAGCAGTTGGTTGATTTGTACAAAGAATTAAAAACGGCTAACATGACTGTGCTTGATTTGACAGAATTGCATTCAGCGGAGAAGCAGGAAGATTTGGTGAAAATCTTTTTAGCGGTTAATGATATTTTGCTTGCCAATCAGTATGATAATCAGAGCAAGATTGCTTATTTTGCAAAGCAGGTTGAGGCAGGACATTTGGATGCTACGCTTGAAAATGTGAGTCTTGTCATTGACGGTTTTACACGCTTTTCAGCCGAAGAAGAGTACCTGGTAAGTTTGCTTGAAGAAAAATGTGCGCAAGTGATTATCGGAACTTACAGTAGTCAAAAGGCTTATAGAGCGGCATTTTCGACGGGAAATGTTTACCAAGCGGGTTTAGATTTCTTGCGTGGTTTAGCGGCTAAATTCCATGCGCAACCGCAGTATGTTGAAAGTTCTCAGAAATCTCACGAGGCTTTTTCAAAATTATCAAAATTATTCGAAGCAAAGCACGACTTTACGAGTTCAGATGTGACGCTGACGGCTGATGATAAAAAACATTACGCTATTTGGGATGTCATTAATCAGAAAGAAGAGGTCGAGCATGTGGCGAAAGCTATTCGTCATAAGCTTTATCAAGGGTATCGTTACAAGGATATTTTAGTGCTCTTAGGTGATGTGGATAGCTATCGTTTGCAAATTGGCAAGATTTTTGACAAATATGACATTCCTTATTATTTCGGAAAAGCGGAGTCAATGAGTGACCACCCTTTGGTGCATTTTATTGATTCGTTGGAGCGTGTGAAGCGTTATCGTTTTCGTACCGAAGATGTCGTTAATCTGTTAAAAACAGAGCTTTATGGAAATTTCAAGCAAGAAGATTTAGACCTTTTTGAGCAATATTTGATTTATGCTGATATTAAGGGACAAAGTAAATTTGCTAAGGAATTCACGATTGTTTATAAAGGAAAAAAACATTTAGCCTTTGTTAATCGCATGCGCGAGCAAATCATGACGCCTTTACTTGCTTTATTTAAGGCGCAAAAGCAACGTGGCTCTAGTTTGCTTGAGAAATTAATGATATTTTTACACGCCATTCATTTGCCTGATAATCTAGAAGGCATGGTAGCGACTTTTTCAGAAAATGAACAAGAAAAGCATGAGCAAGTTTGGCGGACATTTACAGGTATTTTAACGCAATTTCAAACAATTTTTGGGCAAGAAAAGTTATCGTTGGATGACTGTTTGTCCTTGATTCGCAGTGGAATGTTAGCTGCGCAGTACCGTGTGGTTCCTGCAACGGTTGATGTTGTTTCGGTCAAATCTTATGATTTGGTGGAACCGCACACCAATAAATTTGTTTTTGCTTTGGGCATGACGCAGGCACATTTCCCAAAAATTGCGCAAAATAGTAGTCTGATTTCAGATGAAGAACGTGCCCAAATCAACGAATCAACTGATGATAATCAACGTTTTGATATTGTTAGTCGCGAAAATATCAAGAAAAATCATTTTGCTGCCCTATCGTTGTTTAACTCGGCGACAGAAGAATTGGTGCTTAGTCTGCCACAAATTGCCAACGAAGCCGAAGATACGGAATCTTCTTACTTAACCGAATTAGCTAGCTTTGGTGTGCCAGTTCTTGCTAAAGGTCGTAATCGTTTGTCAACGGTTGCTGAGGACATTGGTAATTATAAGGCGTTATTGTCGCGCGTGATTGAAGTCAATCGTTTGGCGATTGAAGAAGAGCGTGAACTTAGCAAGGAAGAACAAACTTTCTGGTCAGTTGCTGTTCGTTATCTTCGAAAAAAATTGGCAGCAGAAGGCATTGAATTGCCTCTGATTAAGGATAATATGCAAACTAAGACGATCTCTGCCGACGTGATTGAGGCACGTTTTCCAAGTGATGAGCCAATTTCGTTATCATCATCTGCAGTCACTACCTTCTACAATAATCAGTATAAATATTTCTTGCAATATGTTCTTGGTTTGCAAGAGGTTGAGACGATTCACCCAGATGCAAGAAATCATGGTACCTACCTGCATCGTGTTTTTGAATTGGTCATGAAAGATGATTCAAACCATTCTTTTGATAGCAAACTTGATAAAGCTATTCAAACAATGAATTTGGAAGACGATTTCAAATTTGTTTACGAAGAAGATGAAGAAAGTCGTTATTCTTTGACTGTCTTGGAAGATATTGCTAGAAGTACGGCAACGATTTTACGTGATGATGCTCAGATTCAAGTTGAAAGTGAAGAAGAAACGTTTGAATTAATGATTACAAATAGCGTTCGTATCAGAGGAATTATTGACCGTGTTGACCGTTTATCAGACGGCAGTCTTGGCATTGTGGATTACAAATCAAGTCGTAACACTTTTGATATTCAGAAATTCTATAATGGTTTAAGTCCGCAATTGGTGACTTATGTGCAAGCTTTGCGTGATAAAAAAGGCTTGAGCGAGTCGGAGCGTATTTTTGGTGCGATGTATTTGCATATGCAAGAGCCAAAAGTTGATTTGTCATCAGTGGCTACGACAGAGAAAATTTTAGAAAATTTGGCTAAAGAGTTGACTTATCGTGGTCTATTCTTGGAAGATGAAAAAGCGTATTTAGCCAATGGCCGCTATCATCTGAATGATTCGCTTTACAGTCAAGAAGAACTTGAAATTTTGCTAGCTTATAATCAAAACTTATATCTGAAAGCAGCAGAGCAGATTAAGAAGGGGCATTTCTTGATTAATCCTTATAGTGAGGACGGCAAGTCAGTTCAAGGAGACCAATTGAAGGCAATCACACGATTTGAGGCTGACCGCCATATGCCTTATGCTCGCAAATGGTATAAATTACCAAGAAAAGATAGACGTCAAGGCTTTTTGACCCTAATGCAAGAAGAGGAGGAAACAGATGATCTTTAAACCATTTCTAACGTCAGAAGACATTTCTTCTCTACAAATCCAAGAAGTGCAGTCATCCCAAAAACAAAAACGCACGCCAGAACAAATCGAAGCTATTTATAGTTATGGCAATAATATTTTGGTGTCTGCATCGGCTGGTTCTGGGAAAACCTTTGTCATGGTTGAACGCATTATTGATAAAATTTTGCGTGGTGTGACGATTGATCAGCTATTCATTTCAACCTTCACGGTCAAGGCTGCTGGGGAATTAAAAGAGCGTATTGAGAAGAAAATTAGCCAAGCTCTGCAAGAAACGACTGACAATGATTTGAAAAATTATCTCAATGAGCAGTTGCTGGGCTTACAGACAGCTGATATTGGAACCATGGATGCTTTTACGCAGAAATTGGTCAATCAATACGGCTACACGCTGGGAATTTCACCAACTTTTCGTATTATGACGGATAAGAGTGAGCAAGATATTTTGAAAAATGAAGTCTTTTTTGACCTTTTTTCTGATTACATGACAGGAAATGACGCTGAGCTTTTTCGTCAATTAGTGCGGAATTTTTCTGGTAATCGTAAGGATAGCACCGCTTTTAGAGGCATTGTTTATAAAATTTATGACTTTAGTCAAGCAACTGATAATCCACAGAAGTGGTTGGCAGAAGTATTTTTAAAAGGTGCTAAAACTTATACCGATTTTTCAGCAATTCCTGACCAAGAAGTCACGGATTTTCTGACTTGCTTGCATGATACGGCTGACCAGCTGCAAGATGTGACTGATTTGGAAGACTACAAGCAAAAAACAGCCAAAGGAACCCCCACAGCCAATTATAAAAAGCATTTGAATATCATTGAGCACTTGCGTGAATGGGCACAGCATTTTGAAACTCTTTATGGTCGTGACAATCTTGGACGTTTGGCGACAGATGTGGCGAAATTGCTTCCAGCTGGTCCTGCTGTGACAGTTACAGGAACGAAATATCCCGTCTTTAAAACCTTACAGGGGCGTTTGACTGGTTTGAAACATTTGGAAACCATTTTTAAATACCAGCCAGAAAGCCTTCCGTTGCTAGAGCTATTGCAGGCATTTATGCAAGATTTTTCAGACCAATATTTGCAAGCGAAAATCCAAGAAAATGCTTTTGAATTTTCGGATATTGCCCATTTTGCCATTCAGATTTTGGAAGAAAACGCTGATATTCGTGAGCTTTATCAGAATAAGTATCACGAAGTCATGGTCGATGAGTACCAAGATAATAACCACACGCAAGAACGCATGTTGGAGTTGTTGTCGAATGGTCATAATCGATTTATGGTGGGGGATATCAAGCAATCCATTTACCGCTTCCGTCAAGCCGACCCACAGATTTTTAACCAAAAATTTAAAGATTTTCAAGAACACCCTGACCGTGGGAAATTAATTTTGTTAAAAGAGAATTTCCGTAGTCAGTCAGAAGTTTTAGATGCGACAAACAGTATTTTTACGCATTTAATGGACGAGGTTGTTGGTGAGATTTTGTACGATGACACACATCAATTGGTCGCTGGAAGCCCTGCTCAAAAGGAAAGTCACCCAGAAAATAAAACGCAGGTGCTTATCTACGACATTGTTGATAACAATAGTGACTTGCCAAGTGATGCCGAAGAAGGACAAAATACCCCTAACGAAGTCAAGTTAGTGGCTAAAGAAATCATTCGTTTGCACAATGAGGAACACGTTGCTTTCGAGGATATTACCTTGTTGGTCTCATCACGCACGCGTAATGACGGTATTTTACAAACCTTTGAACACTATGGTATTCCTTTGGTGACTGACGGTGGTGAGCAAAATTACCTTAAATCAGTTGAAGTCATGGTTATGCTTGACACGCTTCGCGCCCTTGATAATCCGCTCAATGACTATGCCTTAGTGGCACTCATGCGTTCACCGATGTTTTCATTCAATGAAGATGAGCTGGCACGCCTTGCGCTACAAACAACAGAAAACGACCATAGAGCTAATTTGTATCAAAAATTAGAGCATGCTTTAGCTGGCAAAGGAAGTCATAATGAATTGATGACAATCACTTTACATGATAAATTGGCTGATTTTATGGCTTGTTTTGTTGCTTGGCGTGAATTTGCCAAATGGCATGCGCTTTATGACTTGATTTGGAAAATTTACAACGACAGATTTTACTATGATTACGTGGGCAATTTACCACGTGCTGAGCAACGTCAAGCAAATTTATATGCTTTAGCTCTTCGTGCCAATAATTTTGAACGAACTGGTTTTAAAGGACTCTCACGATTTATTCGCATGATTGATAAGGTGTTAGAAAGTGAGAATGACCTTGCGGACGTTGAGGTGGCTCTGCCTAAAAATGCGGTGAACTTGATGACTATTCATAAAAGTAAAGGTCTCGAGTTCAAGTATGTTTTCATTTTGAATATTGACAAGAAATTTAGTATTCAGGATTTGATGTCACCCTTGATTTTATCACGTCAAAATGGTGCAGGTATCAAGTATCTAGCTGATATGAAAGAAGAGTTGGAAACGGATGTTTTCCCAACAGTCAAGGTTAGCATGGATACCTTGCCTTACCAGCTCAATAAGCGTGAATTGCGCTTAGCTACGCTTTCAGAACAAATGCGATTGTTTTACGTTGCCATGACCCGCGCAGAAAAGAAATTGTATTTGGTCGGAAAAGCAAGCTCCGAAAAGTTAGTGGATAAATATAGCGGTAAATCAGAAAACAATCATTTGCCAGTGGCAGAACGTGAGAACTTCATGACTTTTCAAGATTGGGTATTAGCCATTCATGAAGCTTATAGCAAGGAGGACTTGCCTTTTGCCGTTGATTTTGTCACGGACGAAGATTTGACGGATGATAAGATTGGTAAAATTGAAGCCACTTCTGTGATAACGCCAGATGATTTGACAGATAACCGCCAGTCTGAAAATATCACGGAAGCCTTGGATAGATTGGAAGCTGTTGAAAAGTTAAATGCGAAGTACCATGCAGCCATCAATTTGCCAAGTCTGAGAACGCCAAGTCAGGTCAAAAAACTCTATGAGCCAGTCATGGATACTGACGGTGTTGACGTGATGACAAAACCCTATCAAGCACAACCAACATTTGAATTGCCAGATTTTTCGAAGAAAGCCAAAATTAAAGCGACAGCCATTGGTTCGGCAATGCATGAACTCATGCAACGTATTCCTCTATCAAAACAGGTGATGATAGACGATATTACTGCGACTTTAGCCCAAGTTTCGGCAGAAGATGAGGTGAAAGCACGTATTCGTTTGGAAAATGTCCTAGCCTTTTTTGACAATTCAGAGCTCGGTCAGTTGATTCAGCAACATACGGACAAGATTTATCGCGAAGCACCTTTTGCCATGTTAAAAGAGGACTCTGACAGTAAGGAAAAATTCGTTGTCCGTGGGATTGTCGATGGTTACCTTGTCTTAGATGACCGCATCGTACTCTTTGATTACAAAACTGATAAATACAAAAATAGCGTGGAAATCAAGGAACGTTATCAAGGACAAATGGCTTTATATGCAGAAGCTCTCAGCAAGTCTTATGATAGAAAAAACGTTGATAAATACCTCGTTTTGCTTGGTGGCGAACAGCTAGAAGTTGTTAAACTATAAAACATTATATTATTTAAAAATACCCCTCTGAGACAAGGACATCTCAGAGGGGTATTAGTTGTAAATGAAATTATTTTTGAATTCAGAGAATATTATTTCCAGAATTTAGCAGCAATTTCTTGCCCTTGTTTGATTTTAGCCCATTGTTGTGGAATAGCGAGTTCATTTCCAGAGTCACATGAGGCAAAACCACATTGGTGAGAAAGGAAAAGACGTTCTTTAGGGATGGTGTTGCTCGCTTCTTCTAAAAGTTTTAGAGCGCGTTCTTCATCATCAAGGTCAGTTGTTTTACTTGAAAGCAGCCCAAGAACTACTTCAGTATCTCTATCTTTCAAACTTTCAAGAGCTTTAAGATCACCAGAGACTTCGCTGTCCTATTCAAGGAAGAAGCGGTCGTAGTGTTGGTCTTTCAAGAATTTTGTGGCGATAGCTTCATAAGTGCCACCAGCAGCAGAACGACTTTCGTAATTTCCACGGCAGTTATGTGTCCAAACTTTTAGCCCAAGTTCATATCCATAGTCAGCAACTTCGTTGTTAATAGCGATGAATTCATCTGCCAAGTTTGCTAAACCACCATTTCCTTCCGCAAAAAAACTAGCAGGATTAGATTCGTCAAAAAGTTCCCAGAGACAATCATCAAATTGGATGATTTCTCCACAGCTTCTTTGTATTCTGTTAAAAATTCCTTGTAAGCGTTGATAAGACCAGCTTTTAGTTCTTCATTTGTCTTGTAAACTTGATTTTCCCCAGCCAATCCGTCAAAAATCGCCAATTCAGTGTAAGCATGCGCAGGTCCCCAAATGGTTAATTTGGTAGCTGTATCGCCAGCTTCTTGTTTAACGAGTTTAAAAATATCAAGAAAATGATGATTGTTACCAGAAAGTGGTTCAGTGATACGAATGCCAATATCTTTGCGTGTTTCAAATTGACCACCGTCATGGTCTTGGAAAGTGTAACCATGGTCAGCAATATAGCGTTCGATACCTTTTAGTCCCCAGACAAAATCAAGGTGCCACATTGATTTTGAATATTCACCGTCAGTGATAATATCAATACCGTTTGCCTTTTCTTCAGCAATTACTTTTTTGATGTCAGCCGTTTCGGTTTCTTGATAGCCGTCAAAAGCATCATAGAAAGGGTAAACAATATCATCACGATGTTCAATCGCTGTTTTATATTCACGTAAGTCTGCTGGTCGCAAAAGCGAACCAACGAGTTGAAATTTTGAATTAGCCGTTTCAAATACCTTTTTATCTTTCTGTGTTCATTGTATAAAAGCTTTGCCATTTTGAAAAATAGTTATTTTTATGGGGTTATATATAGTTACAAACTATAACGAAAAAAATATGTATTTGTCTGAAAATTTGGTAAAATAAGAAAAATTGACAAAAATTTTTGGTGGGGATTAAAGAACATCTAACATAAATACAGCGAGGTAAAACCAATGCGTGACAATCACTTACACACACATTTTTCTTATGATTCGGATGCTCGATTCGAGGATTACTTAGAGCATTATGACGGTGATATTGTGACAACAGAACACTACGATTTATCAAATCCTTATACGAAACAGGATGACATTCCTGATTATGACACTTATTCTAAGGAAATAGCTGAGCTGAATGCCAAATATGGTAATCGCATCAAGCGTGGCATTGAAATTGGTTATTATGAGCCACGCGAGGCAGATATTACAGCTTTCTTGGCAAATAAAGATTATGATTTGAAACTATTGTCAGTTCACCACAATGGTATTAATGTTTATCTAGATGATGAAGTGGCTGACATGGATAAAAATGCCATTATTCAAGAATATCTCGACAAATTGGAACATGCTATTGGTCGTGTAGAGGCAGACGTTTTAGCTCATTTTGATTATGGTTTTCGACTTTTTGAGGTTTCTGTGGCAGAATTACAAGCCTATGAGGAACAGCTCCGCCGCATTTTCCAAAAAATGATTGATTTTGATTTGGCATTTGAGTTAAATAGTAAATCAATGTACCTCTATCATCACGAGGACCTTTATCGCTATGCCTTAGGCTTGGTAAGAGAATTAGGCGGACATAAGTATTCCATTGGTTCAGACGGACACAAGTTGGAGCATTTCCGCTTAGCTTTTGACAAAATACAAGCATTGCTAGACGAATGTGATATCAAAGAATGGGAGATTTTGTAAAGGGAAATTTAGGATGAAAATCATATTTTTACATGGTTTAGGATAAGACGAAACATCTTGGGATGAAGTGATAAAGGTATTGCCGAATCACGACTGTTTGAGTGTCAAGTTATTTGAAAGGGATGTTTTCTCAACAGATTTCAAAGTGTTGAAAGATAAAGTTCTTAGTATTCTGGAAAGCATTGATGAAGATTTTATTCTTGTAGGGTTATTACTAGGTGGCATGCTAGCTCTTGATATGATTCAGTTTAATTTGGCAAATCTAAAAGGGATTGTGGTTTCGGGTGGTCAATATAAAATGAAGGGGAATTTAGCTTTTTATATGCAATATCTACTTTTTGCTTGCACTCCAGCTCGAGTATTAAAAAAACAAGGTGTTGACAAACATGCCATGAAATCATTTTACAGAGGGCTTTCACAGTTCAATTTAGCTAAAGTATTAACAGAGATTGAGTTACCAGTTCAACTTATTTGTGGTCAAAATGATAAGGCAAACTTACCAGCAGCAAAAGCCATGCACAAACTAATGACTAATTCACAGTTGCATATTATCCCAGATAGTGGGCATGTGTTAAATACAGAGTGCCCAGATGATTTTGCCAATGTTATTAAAAACTATCTAAATAGAATCATATAATCAATCTAGGGAAGTGTTTAACAAAAAAAAACGCTATGAGCAGTTCAACTCATAGCATTTTTTATACTTTTTCAGCAATTAGTGAGAAACACGTTTACGGGCTGCTTTTTTACGGTTTTCTTGAATGAAAGCAGCTTTTTCTTCTTCAGGATCAATAATGTTTTTCTTAATTGCAAAAACAGCGCCAGCAACAGTAGCAGCAGTAGCTACAACTCCAGTAGCAAGTCCTTTAGCAAATGCAAATTTTTTAGCCATAATAATTTTCCTCCTTACTGATAAGAACAGCGGGCAAAATCGATAATACCCATTATTAAGCAACGGAACGCAAACTTCTTGTCCAGTCGCCTTTATGTTATAATAATGATAACGAAAAATGACTTAAAATTCAAGTGAAAACGTTATTTTTATTAAAAAATAGGGCTTAGGACGGATATAAAGACGAGATGTCAGAAAAAATAAAATTAATTGTAGTAGTTGGTCCGACAGCTGTTGGAAAAACAGCTTTGGGAATTGAGTTGGCACAACAATTTAATGGTGAAATCATCAGCGGCGATAGCCAACAAGTTTACCGCCATTTGGACATTGGAACGGCTAAGGCAACTCCTGAAGAGCAGGCGGCAGCACCGCATCATTTAATCGATGTGCGCGATGTTGATGCCAATTATTCTGCTTACGATTTTGTGGCGGAAGCCAGTCAAGCAATTATGGAGATTGCCAGTCGTGGCAAAGTGCCCATTATCGTTGGTGGCACAGGCTTGTATTTGCAGAGCTTGCTTGAAGGGTATCACCTAGGCGGCGAGGTTGACCAAGAAAAAGTCTTGGCTTATCGCAAAACCTTGGAACAATTATCAGATGAGGTTTTATTTGAAAAAATAGCAGAGCTGGGAAAAAAGATTCCAGAGATAAACCGTCGTCGTGCCATTCGTGCCTTGGAACTAGCCAAATTTGGGCAAAATCTTGAAAACAAAGAAACGAATTACGAGGCGCTTCTCATTGGGTTAAATGATGACCGTCAGGTGCTTTATGACCGTATCAATCACCGTGTTGACCTGATGCTTGAAAAGGGTATTTTGGATGAAGCTAAATGGCTTTATGATAATCACCGTAATGCTCAAGCAGCGCGAGCGATTGGTTATAAAGAGCTTTTTCCATATTTTACAGGCGACGCTTCCTTGGAAGACTGTGTCGAAAAACTTAAGCAGAACACGCGCCGTTTCGCCAAGCGCCAATTGACGTGGTTCAGAAATCGCATGGCTGTCAATTTTTACACTGTTTCAGAAGTTGATTTTAAAGAAACTTTTATTCAAGACGTTAACGAATTTTTAAAATAATGGAACTCTATGCAAAGAGTTTCATTTGTCATAGAAATTATAATGAAATGTCAGAAGAGAGTAACAGGGTTTCTGCCACTTTTTGGAACTTTTTATGTTATAATGATAGTTATGGATTAAAGAGAAAGGGGTGAGCAGATGATTGAAACAAGCAAGCGTCAGGAGCGTGTTATTTTACTAGGTGTTGAGTTGCCAGAGACGGAAAATTTTGAGATGTCAATGGAAGAAATAGCTTCTCTAGCTAAGACGGCAGGGGCAGAAGTTGTCTCTTCTTATCGTCAAAAGCGTGAAAAATACGACAGTAAGTCTTTGATTGGTTCGGGTAAATTAGCCGAGATTAAAGCGATTGTGGAGGTTGATGAGATTGACACCGTTATTGTCAATGACCGCCTGACTCCTCGGCAAAATGTCAACTTGGAAGTTGAACTTGGTGTCAAAGTGATTGACCGTATGCAGTTAATTCTGGATATTTTTGCCATGCGGGCACGTAGTCATGAGGGGAAATTGCAAGTTCATCTCGCTCAGCTCAAATACATGTTGCCACGTCTTGTTGGACAAGGGGTTATGTTGAGCCGACAAGCTGGTGGTATCGGTAGCCGTGGTCCTGGTGAAAGTCAATTGGAACTTAATCGCCGCTCAATTCGTCATCAAATTTCAGATATTGAACGTCAACTAAAGGTTGTCGAAAAAAATCGTGAAACAGGTCGTGAAAAACGCACCGAATCACAAGTGTTTAAAATCGGTTTAATTGGTTACACCAATGCTGGTAAATCAACGATTATGAACGTTTTAACCAATGATAAACAGTATGAAGCTGATGAATTGTTTGCAACTTTGGATGCAATAACCAAACAAATTTATTTACAAAATCAATTTCAGGTGACGCTGACGGATACTGTTGGATTTATCCAAAATTTACCGACAGAGCTGGTTGCTGCGTTTAAGTCAACTTTGGAAGAAAGTCGTAACGTTGACCTTTTGTTGCACGTTATTGATGCCAGTGATCCAAATCATGCGGAGCATGAAAAAGTGGTTTTGAATTTGTTAAAAGAGCTAGACATGCTAGATATTCCGCGCTTAGCTGTTTATAACAAAATGGATGTTGCGGAGCATTTGGTGGCAACTGCTTTCCCAAATGTGCGTATTTCTGCGCATGATAAGGATGCTTGCACACTCTTACGCCGTTTGATTATTAATGAAATTCGTGAGATTTTTGAGCCATTTAGCATGCGTGTTCACCAAAGTCAGGCTTACAAACTGTATGAGTTAAATAAAATTACTTTGCTAGACCATTATGACTTTGCCCAAGAATACGAAATCATTACTGGCTACATCAATCCTAAAAATAAATGGAGACTAGAAGAATTTTATGACTGATTATATAAGCTTGGCTTTAAAATACGGTGGTTTTACATCACTCGATAAAGTTTATTTACAAAATACTTTGGAGCAGTTGACGGATGAGCAAAAACTTAGTTTTATCACACCGCCACCAAGTGTTATCAATGCTTATTTTGCGGAAATGTATCAAAAACAATCTCCAGAAGCCGCAACAGATTATTATTTTGAATTATCTAAAGAATTGCATTTGTTAAATGTTAACCCATCTTTTGATGAATACAAGCCCTTTATTCGCTTGAATTTATCAGGAAAATCATATGGTTTTACCTATGAAAATGACAAAGAAGTAGTGCGTGTTTTTTCTGAAAAGAATGAGGTGCTAGCTGTAGATGTTTTGTTTGAATTGGCGCAGGTTTTCCCACAATACAAGGTTTACGTGGAAGAAGGACACATAAAAATGTCAAAAATGGATTTTGATGAAGAAGTCCTTGAGGATCTAACGCCACAAGAAAGTTTGCTCAGCCATGTTTCAAAATTAAAAGGAAATGTGGTTAAGCTACAAAGCTTTAATCGTGATGAATTAGTAGAATTACTAGCTTACTACAAAGGACAAGTTTATTATACCTTTGACCAACGTGAATTCATCGCTTATGTAAAAGTACAGTAGAGGAAAGGAGATAAAAACTTCGGTTTTTATCATTATAGAATGGAATTACAATTTTTGGGAACAGGAGCGGGTCAGCCATCAAAGTCACGTAATGTGTCAAGTTTGGTTTTGAAGCTACTTGATGAAATTAATGAGGTCTGGATGTTTGACTGTGGCGAAGGCACACAGCGTCAGATTTTAGAAACAACAATTAAACCGCGTAAAGTTAAGCGCATTTTTATTACGCATCTACACGGAGACCATATTTTTGGTTTGCCTGGATTTTTAGCTAGCCGAGCTTTTCAAGCTAACGAGGAACAAACAGACCTTGAGTTTTATGGTCCTATTGGTATTCGTTCGTATGTTTTAAATAGCTTGCGCTTGTCAGGAGCACGCTTGCCATACCGCATTCATTTCCATGAATTTGACGAGAATAGCCTTGGTAAGGTTATGGAAACTGATAAATTTGTGGTTTACGCGGAAAAACTTGATCATACGATTTTCTGTATTGGTTATCGTGTGATGCAAAAAGATTTAGAAGGAACGCTTAATGCTGAGGCTCTGAAGGCTGCTGGTGTGCCTTTCGGACCGCTTTTTGGCAAAATCAAGAGTGGGCAAGATGTTGTTTTAGACGACGGAACAAAAATCATTGCTAAGGATTACATTTCAGCACCGAAAAAAGGAAAAATTATTACCATTTTAGGTGACACACGTAAGACAGATGCTAGTGTTCGTCTTGGTTTGGGAGCTGATATTTTAGTTCACGAATCAACTTATGGTAAAGGTGATGAAAAAATCGCGCATGAACATGGTCATTCAACGAACATGCAAGCTGCTCAAATTGCCAAAGAGGCCTCAGCTAAAATGCTTTTGCTTAACCACATTAGTGCTCGTTTTCTTGGACGTGAGTGCAAACAAGTCGAAAATGACGCCAAAACAGTCTTTGAAAACACGCACCTTGTTAAAGATTTGGAAGAAATTAGCTTATGAGAATTATAGCCATTACAGGAGCAACAGGTGGTATTGCTCAAGAAATCATCAAACGTATCCCCAAAGACGATTATGTGATTGCCTTGGGACGTGATTTAAAGAAATTAAAAACACATTATGGCAATCGTCCAAACACAGCTTGCTTTGCTCTTGATATGTCAAGCGATGTAGCGATTGCTGAAATGGTTGAAAAAATCTATGCTATCCATGGATACGTTGATATTTTTATCAATAATGCTGGGTATGGAGATTTTAGTGATTTCGACACTTATACCACGGCGCAAATTCGTGACATGTTTGATATTAACACCTTTGCAACAATGACGTTTTCACGTTTAGTGGGCCAAAGGATGAAAGAAGCAGGGGAAGGTCATATCATCAATATTGCTAGCATTGCAGGCTTGGTTGCTTCTGCCAAATCTTCTGTTTATTCTGCAACAAAATTTGCTGTGATTGGTTTTTCAAATGCTTTGCGACTAGAATTAGCTGATAGCAATGTTTACGTGACGACTGTCAACCCTGGACCGATTGCAACAAAATTTTTTGATAAAGCAGACCCATCAGGAGACTATCTTAAAAGTGTTGGGTGGTTTGTTTTACAACCAGAATACGTTGCGAAACGCACCGTTGCCATTTTTGGCAAGAATAAGCGTGAGCTAAATATGCCTTGGTCGCTTGCGGCAGCTCACAAAGCTTATACACTTTTCCCAAGAATCGCAGATTTTCTAGCTAGAAAAGTATTTAATTACAAATAAAACAAGCGTCGTTTCAACTCTACATAAGAAGTGAGAAGTAAATGATAACAAGTAAATACAATTGGAAAAATATTGAAAAAGAGCCAGATAATGGCTTTTTTGAGCTGACAAAAAAAGAAAAACTAACAGAATTAGCTAGTCAGATTCTTTATAGCCGAGGTGTTGATACGGCAGAAAAATTGACTCCATTTTTATCAACGGACTTGTCACAATTGCATGCCCCTTACCTTTTACATGACATGGATAAAGCGGTTGAGCGTATTCGCCAAGCCATTGAGAACTACGAGCAAATTTTGGTTTATGGTGATTATGATGCTGACGGAATGACTAGTGCCAGTATTATGAAAGAAGCCCTTGAAATGTTAGGCGCTGAAGCTCAAGTTTATCTGCCAAATCGTTTCACAGATGGTTATGGCCCCAATGAGTCGGTCTATAAATATTTCATTGAGCAGCAAAATGTTTCTTTGATTATTACGGTGGACAATGGCGTAGCAGGGAACGAAGCGATTGCCTACGCACAAAGTCAGGGAGTAGATGTTATTGTGACAGACCACCACGGTTTGCCAGCAGAGCTACCAGAAGCATTTGCGATTGTGCACCCAGAACACCCAGAAGGTGATTATCCGTTCAAATATCTGGCTGGCTGTGGCGTTTCTTTCAAAGTCGCTTGTGCTTTGCTAGAATCTATTCCGACAGAAATGCTTGATCTGGTGGCAATTGGAACAATTGCTGATATGGTGAGTTTGACTGATGAAAACCGTATTATGGTTAAAGTCGGACTTGAAATTCTGAAACAAACCGAACGCATTGGTCTGATTGAATTGATGAAAGTCTCAGACGTGGATATGGCAGATGTCAATGAAGAAACGGTTGGTTTCAAAATTGCTCCGCAGCTAAATGCACTTGGTCGCCTAGATGCCCCAAATCCTGCTGTCGAATTATTGACTGGATTTGATGATGAAGAAGCGCATAACATTGCCAAGATGATTAATGCTAAAAACGAAGAACGCAAGGAAATTGTTCAGAAAATCTTCGATGAAGCCATGAGCATGGTTGATTTGGAAAAGCCAGTTCAAGTATTGGCTAAAGAAGGCTGGCACCCAGGCGTTTTAGGAATTGTCGCAGGGCGTATTTTAGAACAAATCGCACAGCCAGTGATTGTTTTAAATATTGAAGATGGGCTTGCTAAAGGTTCAGCCAGAAGTATTGAGGCCATTAATATTTTCCATGCTCTTGATGAGCACCGCGGCTTATTTGAAGCCTTTGGTGGACATGCTGGTGCTGCTGGAATGACCTTGGTGACTGAAAATCTTGATAAAATATCACAAGTTTTGTGTGATTATATTGCTGAAAATGATATTGACTTATCACAGAAAAAAGAGCTTGTTATTGATGAGGTTCTGGAGCTATCAGAGATTGACCTTGATACCATGCACAGTCTTGAAAAATTGGCACCATTTGGCATGGACAATCCAAAACCAGTCTTTGAAATTAAAGATTTTGTGGTGAAACAAGCACGCACTATGGGGCAAAATGGTGCGCATTTAAAATTAAAAATTGCCCAAGGCACAACGGCAATTGACCTTGTTGCCTTTAATCAAGGACATCTGGCGCAGGAATTTCAACAAGCGCAAAATCTTTGCCTTGCAACAACCTTATCGATTAATAAGTGGAATGGGCAAACGACTGTTCAATTAATGTTGGAAGATGCGCGTGTTGAGGGTGTTCAGTTGATTGATATTCGCTCCAAAACGGCTAGCCTTCCAGAACGTGTTCCAGTATTGGCTGAAGATAGCACGGCAAATGAAGTTGTGGTGTTAGACATTCCTGATAAGGCTGAAGAATTGAAATCACTCTTTGTCGGTCGTCATTTTGAAGCCGTTTATTTTAAAAATCATATTAAACGTGCTTATTATCTGACAGGCTATGGCACACGTGACCAATTTGCTAAGCTTTATAAAACTATTTATCAATTCCCAGAATTTGATGTTCGCTACAAGTTGAAAGATTTGAGTCAATACCTTAATATCCCTGATATTTTGCTCGTTAAAATGATTCAGATTTTTGATGAATTAGATTTTGTAACCATCACAGATGGTGTTATGGTCGTCAACAAAGATGCCCCGAAACGCAGTATTTCAGATAGCCAAATCTACCAAGACCTCAAACAACAAGTTAAATTCCAAGAGCTAATGGCGCTCGGAACCCCACAAGAAATTTACGATTGGCTGACTGATGAAGACGACTAAAAATAACCTCCTTGGAATATTATAGTTCCAAGGAGGTTTTTAATTTGTTGTTTTAAACTAAATTGAATATTAAGTTTTTTTATAAAAAATGTTAGTTTGGTATTTACTTTAGCTTTATTCTATGATATATATATATGTACAATATAGTTATTTACTATGTACAATATAGTTATTTACGAAAAGGAGACAAAAAGTGGATTCAAAGGATACGAATCAAAATGAAAAGAAAACAAATAAGTTTTCTGAGGTTGTTGGGAAAGCAAAATCACAATGGAGTGGTTTAAGCCAAACGAAGAAAATCATCGCTGGAGTTGCTGGTGTTGTTGTAATTGGTGGTGTAGGAGTTGCTATTTATCAAGCTTCAACAGGGACTTCTGTTGCTAGTGCGGTATCTGGAAGTCCACTAAAAATTACGGTTAATTCAGCCGATGTCATCGTACCAGACGACGCAGCAAAGGGCACTACCTACGTTGCTTATAATGTTACTTTTGAAAATAAAGGTAGCGACAAAATTCAGATTAGCTCGGATGTGCAACTAGTAGATGAAGACGGTGAAACACTATCAAGTGAATATGTCTATACATCAACAGATGATTTTAAGACTATGGATCTTATTGGAGCAAGTCTAGGTAAAGGGAAGAAAAAAAATGGTTACCTTGTTTATAAAGTTGATCCAAAGGAAAGTAAAGATTATTCAATTGAAGCGGAGTGTGTAGTAACTGGAGACAATAGTTACGATAAAAAAGAAGCAGAACAATCACTTGCAAAAGTTACAGTTACCGATAACCGAGATAAAATTGAACAATTAGCGTCTGATTATATTAACCAAGTATTTTTGGCTTCTCAATCAACATCAATTGGGCAATCAACTTCGGTAGGAGTTAAGGCATCGGATACAGCTCAAGTAACAAACTTGGCAAGTAAATCCGATAAGAAAAAAGATGATAAGAAAAAAGATGATGATTTCCAACTTGGAAATAATATCGAGGCAGATAAAGAATTATTTGTGAAACGTTTCAAAGAAAGTTTGGGTTCAAGTTTTGATTACTTCACACCAAGTGATAGCGAAATGCAAACTTTTGTTAATCAATATATGGAAGCCAATGCCAAACGTGCACAAGTTAGTGTGTCTGTTGAAGAACTGTATCCAACTTCTGCAAAAGTAAAAGTTGAATCTAAATCAATTGATCTTTCTAAAATTGATATGAATGCTTTGCTTGACAGTTACATTAAACAAGCAACTGGTAAAGATTTTTCTTCTGATGACGCAATAATGCAGGAAGCAGAAAAATATGTCTTTGCTAGTGCTCCAGATCAGTTTGGTACAACAGAATTAGCCGCAGAAACAGATGAAAACAGTATTTCGTTATCACTTAAAGATAAAAAATGGTCAGTGGATTCATCTGATAAAGATAGTAACTATGGTTATTCTGGTTTGCAAAGCTCAATGTCAGGACATTTCTTCTATTAAAAATAGTGATTCAGTAAAAATAGTTACGATAGGCGCAAGCTTATGGTGGCTATTTTTTCATTTTCCTAGGTATCAAGGCTGATTTTTAATGTGTTAGCCGTTTTATTTAGTTTTGTTTAAGTAAAAGCCCGTATGCTACTTGCTATAATCCTTGAAAGCAATGAGAGGAAAGAGCGAAGCTCTCTTGGTAAAGTAATATGCCTAATCATTTTGATCGAGAGCCTGGCGAACCTCGTCCACCCCATCGCCCCACCTTACGGTTATCGAAGAGGCGGATTTGGTCTTGGGAGTATTTTGTTAGCAGGTGCTGCAGCAGGAGCTTTGATTGGTAAAGCTTCACAAAATCAAACGCAAAATACCACTAGAAAGACAAAAGACGTTACTAATGATGATGACGGTTTAGTTTGGTAAATGACTAAAAAAGTAAGAATATCATATCGTTAATTATGTCATCATACAAAAAAGATTCACCCAGACTCATAAAAGAGCTAGGTGAATTTTTTTATTTTCGATTTCTCAAACCGTCTTTTGGTGTGGTAAATGGGATACTGTCAGAAACTTGGGCGCTTGTGATACCCAATTCTGCCAAGGTTTCAAGGGATGGTTTGACATAGGTATCTTTTGGAAAGTTCTGTTTGACATCAATGGTGAATTTACCGCTGTAAACACTAAATGCTTGCATTTAGTACAGATTAGTACTATAATAAATATCTAAAAATATCGAATTCCAAGACCTTGTTCGTGTTGTAATGGCTTGGTATTGTAGGAATTCTTGTTAATGGAGGTAGCGTATGTGTACAGCTATAACTTATCAAACTAAAGACAATTATTTTGGTCGAAATCTTGATTTGGACTTTTCTTACAATGAAACGGTAACGATTTGTCCTCGAAATTATCCTTTTTCGTTTAGACACCAAGGAGAAAATAACAGCCATTTTGCCATGATTGGAATGGCAACGGTAGTAGCTGATTACCCACTTTATTACGAAGCAGTTAATGAAAAAGGGTTAGGAATGGCAGGTTTGAATTTCCCTGAAAATGCCGACTATAAAGAAGTAGCAGAAGGGAAAGACAACCTTGCATCTTTTGAATTGATTCCATGGTTCTTATCACAATGCCAATCTGTTGCTGAAGTTAAGAAACTTTGCCAAAATCTTAACGTCACAAATGAAGCATTTAGTGATGATTTTCAACCAAGTCCCTTGCACTGGTTGATTGCAGACCGCAATGAAGCTATTGTGTTGGAATCTGTGGCTAGTGGTCTTAAGGTCTATGATAACCCAACAGGTGTTTTGACAAATAACCCAACTTTTGATAAACAATTATTCAATTTGAACAATTATCGTCACCTTTCTCCAAAAGTTTCTGACAATCTCTTTTCTACAGAAATTACCTTAGACACTTATAGCCGAGGAATGGGAGGCCTTGGTTTGCCTGGGGATTTATCATCAATGTCACGCTATGTTAAGGTAGCCTTTACTAAATTAAATTCAGTAGCAGAAGATACAGAAGTATCTAGTGTTAACCAGTTCTTCCATATTTTGAAATCCGTTGAACAACAAAAAGGGTTATGTTACGTGGATGAAAGCGGCAAATACGAATACACCATTTACAGTTCATGTATCAACACAGAAAAAGGTATTTATTACTACACAACTTACGATAATTCACAGATTACAGCTGTCGATATGCATAAGGAAAATTTGGATAATAACAAGTTAGTTACTTATCCATTGATTAAAGATTGGCAAGTGAATTATCAAAATTAAGGTCTTGAAAATTTATTACCCAAATCCCCTTCTTTTTTCGAAAAATATGCTATAATGAAATGTAAAACATTTTTTGGCAAAAAGCCCATAGAAAGAAGAAAATGGATTTAAAAAATTATATCGCTACAATTGAAAACTATCCTAAAGAAGGGATCACTTTCCGTGATATTTCTCCTTTGATGGCAGATGGAAATGCTTATAGTTATGCTGTTCGCGAAATTGTACAGTATGCTACTGACAAGAAGATTGACATGATTGTTGGCCCAGAGGCACGCGGATTTATCGTCGGATGCCCAGTTGCATTTGAACTTGGAATTGGTTTCGCACCAGTTCGTAAACCTGGTAAATTGCCACGTGAAGTAATCTCAGCTGATTACCAAAAAGAATACGGCATTGATACATTATGTATGCACGCTGACGCTATTAAACCTGGACAACGTGTTCTTATCGTTGACGACCTTTTGGCAACAGGTGGTACGGTTAAAGCAACTATCGAAATGGTAGAACGCCTTGGCGGTGTTGTAGCTGGATGTGCTTTCCTTGTTGAATTGGACGGCTTGAACGGACGTAAAGCACTTGAAGGTTACGATACAAAAGTTTTAATGAATTTCCCAGGGTAATTATAGCTAAAAACTATAACTGCTTAGAGAAATTATATAATTGAAACTATATCTCCATATTTTATAATATTACGTAAGAAATATTATAAAATGGAGATATTTTCATGCCAATAAAACTTGATAAAGAATTGCCGGCGTTAGACATTTTACGCGAAGAGAATGTCTTCATTATGGATAATAAACGTGCTAAACATCAAGATATTAGACCAATGGATTTTCTCATTGTTAACTTGATGTCAACAAAAGAAGTGACAGAGACACAGCTTTTACGCCTGTTAGCCAATACGCCTTTGCAAATTAATGTTGAGTTTCTTTATATGAGGAGCCATGAGTCTAAAAATACAACTGCTGAACATTTAGAAACTTTTTACAAAACATTTGACGATGTGCGACATATGTATTATGATGGATTAATCATAACAGGTGCTCCTGTTGAAACTTTGGATTATGAAGAAGTTGATTACTGGAGCGAACTTTGTCAAATCTTTGATTGGTCTAAAACACACGTTTATTCAACCCTTCATCTTTGTTGGGGAGCGCAAGCGGGTTTATACTATAAATACGGCATCAAAAAAGTTTTGTTAGACCGTAAGTTATCAGGTGTTTTTTCACAAGACGTTGTTAGCCCTGAAAATTCTATCGTACGTGGATTCGATGATAGTTTTACGGCGGCACATTCACGTTATACTGAAGTGCGTCGTGAGGGTGTTGAAAAAATGGATGACTTGGAAGTTATTGCGGCAAGTGAAGTTGTTGGCTTGTCTATTGTGGCTAGTAAAGATTTGCGTGAAGTTTATAGCTTTGGACATTTAGAATATGATCGAGAAACCCTTGATAGGGAATATAAACGTGATGTTAAGGTTGGAAAAAATCCTAACATTCCAGAACACTATTATTTGAATGACGACCCCGCCCAAAATGTGCCAATGCACTGGAATTTGGCAGCAACAACATTCTTTAGTAACTGGATTAATTATGCTGTTTATCAGGAAACTCCATATTCATTGGAAGAACTGGAAAAAGATTTTTCATTTTATGGTTACCTATAATCAGACAGGGCTGATTTTCTGACAATAAAACGCGCTAAATCTCTATCTCGGATGACTTGATGGATACGATTATCTTTTAGGAATATTATTATGAGTTTTTTAGAAAATTTTAAATCGGGTAATTTGGTGTTACCGAGTGCTCTTCTTTTTCATTATAAAGATATCTTCAAAAGTTCAGATGACTTTTTGATTTGGGAGTTTATTTATTTGCAAAACACGACCAAAATGGATGACTTGGCGCCTAGTCAAATTGCGACTGCTTTAGACAAGACAGTTGCCGAAGTGAATCGTTCGATTTCTGATTTGACAGCGCAAGGTCTTTTGGATATGAAAACCATTGAGCTTGGTAGTGAAATTGAGGTTATTTTTGATGCAAGTCCAGTCTTGGTACTTTTGGATGACTTGTTAGCTAAACCTACAGAGACCCAAGAAAAAGAAGCTTCAAATCCTATCAAAGAATTGGTTAAAGATTTTGAGCGTGAGTTAGGACGTATGCTTAGTCCATTTGAACTGGAAGATTTGCAAAAAACAATTCGTGAGGACAAGACAGACCCTGGTTTGGTTCGGGCAGCTCTTCGTGAAGCTGTTTTTAATGGTAAAACAAATTGGAATTATATCAATGCGATTTTACGTAATTGGCGTCGTGAGGGCATTACAACCATGCGTCAAGTTGAGGAACGTCGTAAAGAGCACGAGGACTCGAAAGCAGGCAAAGTATCCGTATCAGATGATTTTCTAGCTGCTATGGATTTATGGAGTGACTAATGAGAGTAGGACGTGAACGTTTAAAGAAAATCTTAGCTATTATTGGTGAAATGTATCCAGAGGCACGTGGTGAATTGGAGTGGGAGACACCATTTCAATTGCTAATCGCGGTCATTTTATCTGCGCAAACGACAGATAAGGCGGTTAATAAAATCACGCCAAACCTTTGGAAAAAATACCCTGAAATTGCTGATTTAGCCAATGCAAATTTAGAAGATGTTGAAGATTGTCTAAGAACGATTGGTCTTTATAAAAATAAAGCTAAAAATATCGTCAAGACAACGCGAGCTATTTTACGAGATTTTGATGGCAAGGTTCCAAAGACTCATAAGGAGCTTGAAAGTTTGCCTGGAGTTGGACGTAAGACGGCTAATGTTGTTTTGGCAGAAGTGTATGGTATCCCATCCATCGCTGTGGATACTCATGTGTCACGTATTGCTAAACGTCTCAATATCTCAGCACCAGATGCTGATGTTACCGAAATTGAGCAAGACTTGATGAAGAAAATTCCAAAGAAAGATTGGATTTTAACACATCATCGCTTGATTTTCTTTGGACGTTATCATTGCTTGGCTAAAAAGCCAAAATGTGACACCTGCCCTGTTCAATCCTACTGCAAGTATTACAAAGATAATGTGAAAAATAATTAGGGAGTGAGACAGAAATCGGTAATTTCGAAGAAATTCGATTTCGTCGTCTCACCCCCGCAAGGTTGAGTAGGGGTGTAAAGGCTGATTTATCAGCGTATTAGAACCCACTCAACTACTGCGTCTTGTAATAATAACTATATAAACAAAGAAGCTGAGCACTTTTGTCTCAGTCTCTTTTGATATAATTGAAATGAATGATATTTTAGAAGGAAAATTTATGCAGACAGTATTATCACAACGTTTGACTGCTGTGGCGGAATTTGTACCGCAGGGGGCACGTTTACTTGATGTTGGAAGTGACCATGCTTACTTACCAATTGTTTTGACAGAAGAGGAAAAAATTTCATTTGCTATTGCAGGTGAAGTGGTTAAAGGACCTTATGAATCAGCGCTTCATAATGTTGCAGGATCTGGTTTAGCTGATAAAATCGCTGTTCGTTTAGCAGACGGTTTAGCAGCTTTTGACGAATCTGATAATGTGACAGCTATCACCATTTGTGGCATGGGTGGTGGTTTGATTGCTGATATTCTCACAGCTGGCGTTGATAAATTAGCAAGTGTTGAGCGTCTGATTTTACAACCTAATAACCGTGAGGATGAGCTTCGTGCTTGGCTTATGGCAAATCATTTCAAAATTATTGCGGAAAAAATCATGACTGAAAATGATAAATTCTACGAAATCATGGTGGTAGAACATGGGGAAATGACTTTGTCGGATACAGAATTGCGTTTTGGACCATTTTTAAATCAAGAAAAATCAGCAATCTTCAAATTACGTTGGAAACGTGAATTGAAAAAATTAGAGATTGCTTTGCCACATATTCCTAAAAATCGTATCGATGACCGCGAAGCCATTTCACAAAAAATAGCAGCAATTAAGGAGGCTATCAATGAAAGCAAGTGAGATTATTGCTCGTTATGAGGCGTATTGCCCACGCGAATTATCTATGGAAGGAGATATTTCGGGGCTTCAAATTGGCACCCTTGATAAGGATGTTAATCGTGTGATGATTGCGCTTGATGTCCGTGAGACGACGGTTGCAGAAGCAATTGAAGAAGGTGTTGATTTGATTATTGTTAAACACGCTCCGATTTTTAAACCGCTTAAGGACTTGGTCGCAACGGCACAAAATCAGATTTACCTTGACTTGGTGAAGCACGATATTGCCGTTTATGTTAGTCATACCAACATTGATATTGTGCCAGATGGTTTAAATGATTGGTTTTGTGAGCTCTTGGAGATTACGGACACTGACATTTTGACACCGACTGCAGATAGCTATGGGATTGGTCGTATCGGAAAGATTGAGAAGCAGACTTTTTCCGATTTTGCATTAAAAGTAAAAGAAACATTCCATTTGGATAGTGTACGCCTAGTTGCTTATGGAAATCAGGAAACTCTCGTTAACCGTGTTGCGATTTGTGGCGGAAGTGGTCAAGGATTTTACCGTGACGCAATGGAAAAAGGGGCACAAGTGTATATCTCAGGAGATATTTACTATCACACAGCCCAAGAAATGATTACAAACGGTATGCTTGCGATTGACCCTGGGCATCACATCGAGGTGCTTTTTATCGATAAATTGGTTGAAAAATTCAATGCTTGGAAAGCCGATAATCAATGGAATGTTGATTTTATAGCCAGCCAAGCCGAAACTAATCCATTTTATCATTTGTAATAAGTTGTGGGATTGAGAAGAAGTCTCAATCCTATTTTTGTTTAAAAATGTCATGTTAATGCAGAATTCGTGCTATTTCAGCGCGGGAAATTCCTGAAAACCTTGCAAAAATAGGAAACTTAGTGACAGCATTTCCAAAAAATGGTAAAATAGGACTGATAATTAATAAAGAGGGAGACCTTAACTATGAAAGGTATTATTCTAGCAGGAGGATCTGGTACACGTTTGTACCCATTGACTCGTGCGGCTTCAAAACAACTTATGCCAGTGTATGATAAACCAATGATTTACTATCCATTGTCTACACTAATGTTGGCAGGAATTCGAGATATTTTAATCATCTCAACACCGACTGACATTCATCGTTTTGAAGAATTACTTGGTGATGGGGCAGAATTTGGAATTTCGCTTTCTTATGCCGTCCAACCAAGCCCAGACGGATTGGCACAAGCTTTTATCATCGGTGAAGAATTCATCGGTGATGATAACGTTGCTCTTATCTTAGGAGACAACATTTATCATGGACCAGGACTTAGCAAAATCCTTCAAAAAGCAGCTAGCAAAGAAAAAGGGGCTACTGTCTTTGGTTACCAAGTCAAAGACCCAGAACGTTTTGGTGTTGTTGAATTTGACGACAATCGCAACGCGATTTCAATCGAAGAAAAACCAGAACATCCAAAATCTCACTATGCTGTAACAGGTCTTTATTTCTATGACAATGATGTTGTTGAAATTGCTAAAAGCATTAAACCAAGTGCGCGTGGTGAACTTGAAATTACAGATGTCAACAAAGTTTACCTTGAACGTGGCGACCTTTCTGTAGAAGTTATGGAACGTGGTTTTGCATGGCTTGATACAGGAACGCACGAAAGTCTTTTGGAAGCAGCTCAATACATTGAAACTGTACAACGTATGCAAAATCTTCAAGTGGCAAATTTGGAAGAAATTGCTTACCGCATGGGTTACATCACAAAAGAAGAGGTTCATAATCTTGCACAACCATTGAAGAAAAACGAATACGGAAAATACTTGCTTCGTTTGATTGGAGAAGAGTAATGACAGAACAGTTTTTTGGTAAAGAATTAGCAGCGCGCAAAATTGAAGCTATCCCTGGGATGATTGAATTTGATATTCCAGTTCACGGTGACAACCGCGGATGGTTCAAAGAAAACTTCCAAAAAGAAAAAATGGTTCCTCTTGGTTTTCCAGAATCTTTCTTTGCAGAAGGTAAATTACAAAATAACGTCAGCTTCTCACATAAAAATGTTTTGCGTGGACTTCATGCAGAACCTTGGGATAAATACATCTCTGTGGCTGACGAAGGTAAAGTTCTGGGGGCATGGGTTGACCTACGTGAAGGTGACAGCTTTGGTCATGTTTATCAAACTGTTATTGATGCCTCAAAAGGTATCTTTGTTCCTCGCGGTGTTGCCAATGGTTTCCAAGTATTGTCTGATAAAGTTGCATATAGCTATTTGGTTAATGATTACTGGGCACTTGAACTCAAACCAAAATATGCCTTTGTTAATTATGCAGACCCAACATTAGGCATTAAATGGGAAAACTTGGAAGTAGCAGAAGTCTCTGAAGCTGACAAAAATCACCCGTTGCTTAAAGACGTTAAACCATTAAGCAAAGAAGATTTGTAATACCTAATAAAAAATAAATCAGAAAGGAATGTTCAGTTTATTAAAAAACTGAACACGGGACTAAATCTCTGAGAAAAAAGATAAATCTTCCTAGACGCTAGTCGTCTGCGTCGGCTTTTCTATTTTTCCACGAGATTTTTCGCAAGCGAAACGTCCCTTTGTATCTTAAATTATGTCTGAATACAAAAATATCATTGTAACTGGTGGCGCTGGTTTCATCGGTTCAAACTTCGTACACTATGTCTATAATAACCACCCAGACGTACACGTTACTGTTCTTGATAAATTAACATACGCTGGTAACCGTGCTAACTTGGAAGAAATCCTTGGTGACCGTGTTGAATTGGTTGTTGGTGACATTGCAGATGCTGAATTGGTTGATAAATTAGCTGCTAAAGCTGATGCTATCGTTCACTACGCTGCTGAAAGCCACAACGATAACTCATTGAAAGATCCAAGCCCATTCATCCAAACAAACTTTGTTGGAACGTACACACTTTTGGAAGCAGCTCGTAAATACGATATTCGTTTCCACCACGTATCAACTGACGAAGTTTACGGAGACCTTCCACTTCGTGAAGACCTTCCAGGACATGGTGAAGGACCAGGTGAAAAATTTACTGCTGAAACAAAGTACAATCCAAGTTCACCTTATTCATCAACAAAAGCTGCATCAGATTTGATTGTTAAAGCTTGGGTACGTTCATTTGGCGTTAAAGCAACTATTTCTAACTGCTCTAACAACTATGGACCATACCAACACATCGAAAAATTCATTCCTCGTCAAATCACAAACATTTTGTCAGGAATTAAACCAAAACTTTACGGTGACGGTAAAAACGTTCGTGACTGGATTCACACAAACGACCACTCAACTGGTGTTTGGGCTATCTTGACTAAAGGACGTATCGGTGAAACTTACCTTATCGGTGCTGATGGTGAAAAGAACAATAAAGAAGTTCTTGAACTTATCCTTGAAAAAATGGGGCAACCAAAAGACGCTTATGACCACGTAACAGACCGTGCTGGTCACGACCTTCGTTACGCTATTGATTCAACTAAACTTCGTGAAGAACTTAGTTGGAAACCTCAATTCACAAACTTTGAAGAAGGACTTGAAGCAACAATCAAATGGTACACAGATAACCAAGATTGGTGGAAAGCTGAAAAAGAAGCTGTTGAAGCTAACTACGCTAAAACACAAAAAGTTCTTGACAAATAATCATAAAAGCCTATCGTATAGGCTCTTTGTCAACTGTAGTGGGTGGCGCAGTTAAGCTCTAGAGGCTGGGCAAAAA
>ERZ1034949.333-NODE-333-length-32318-cov-73.383256_pt1 | contig 32318 bp, 32 predicted proteins | sample MGYA00520590_ERZ1034949 | MGnify/ENA primary metagenome ERZ1034949 (study PRJEB33766, sample SAMN09781752) | gut metagenome | biome: gut microbiome | host: Homo sapiens | place: Madagascar | study: EMG produced TPA metagenomics assembly of the PRJNA485056 data...
TCAAAAGCCCCATAACTTCTTAGCAGGATTTTACCCACTACAGAAATTATAGAGCCATCGTATCAAGGGTTACAGCTTGTGCGATGGGCTTTTTTGTAGTTTTGGGGCATTTTCGTGGGCAACGTAAGGGTAGAAAAATGGTATAATAAATTTAATTTTTTCGGTAAAGGAGGAACAGTGATGAAAGATGATGTCAAATTAGCTCACGAAATTGCTAAAAGAGCACATCACGGTCAAGTTGACAAAGCTGGTGTGCCGTATATTTTACACCCTGAGACGGTGGCATCGTTTGTCACGAAAGATGATGAAAAAATCGTTGCCTATTTACACGACGTGATAGAAGACACTTCTTATCAGCTGAGTGATTTAGAAGAAGCAGGTTTCTCGTCTGAAATCATAAAAGCGGTTGATTTATTGACTAGAAAAGATGGACAATCGTACAAGCAATATCTTAAACTTGTTAAAATAAATGAAATAGCACGTGTTGTCAAATTGGCGGATTTAAAGCACAATTCAGATTTATCAAGACTGGCTCAGGTCACTCGAAACGACATCAAACGTCTGAAAAAATACCAAGATGCCATTATATTTTTAAGCACTTAGATAGCTCTATGCGCTTTTTATCCCCTTAAAAATAGGAAATGCCGTCTAAGTTAACCTTTGATTCAAGAATTGTCCTTAGTTTTCTGGTACAATAGAATAAAATAAGAAAGAAGAGAGAAATGACAAAATTAGCAACGATTTGTTATATTGATAATGGTGAAGCGCTTTTGCTTTTACATCGCAATAAAAAACCAAATGATGTTCACGAAGGAAAATGGATTTCTGTTGGTGGTAAGCTAGAAGCAGGTGAGACACCAGATGAGTGTGCGAAACGTGAGATTTTCGAGGAAACGCATTTTACTGTTAAAGAAATGGATTTCAAGGGAGTGATTACGTTCCCAGAATTCACACCAGGGCATGATTGGTACACTTATGTTTTCAAGGTAACCGATTTTGAGGGAGAATTGATTTCTGATGAAGAGTCACGTGAAGGAGCTTTAGAGTGGGTGCCTTACGACCAAGTTCTATCAAAACCGACTTGGGAGGGTGACTACGAAATTTTTAAATGGATTTTGGATGATGTGCCATTCTTTTCAGCCAAATTTACTTATGACGACGAACAGCGCTTGATTGATAAAAGCGTGACATTTTATGATAAATGAGCGCATCATTCTAAAAATGGTGATTTTAATAGAAAATGTTATAATGGAAATTAGTTTAATCATTGATTGCAAACAGTAGTGAGGAGTTTTTATGAAATATCATCAAGAGAAGAAATTTACAGATTCTTGGTTTTTTAAATGGTTTTTAGATAATCAAGCAGTTGTCGCTGTTTTGATTACTTTTCTTGTGTTTTTAACCCTTTATCTCTTTACCAAGATTTCATTTTTATTTACGCCGATTATATCTTTTATAGCTATTATTATGTTGCCTTTGGTGATCTCGGCAATTCTCTATTATTTAATCAAACCCTTGGTTGATTTTATTGAGAAACGTGGCGTTAGTCGGACAACTTCTATTTTTATTATATTTGCGATTATCATTGCTTTGTTAATCTGGGCTGTGGCAAGCTTTATCCCAACGATTCAAGAGCAGTTAACGTCTTTCGTTGAGAATTTACCAAGTTATGTTAGAAGCATTAATGTTGAAGCCAATAAATTTTTAGAAAGCCCTTGGCTAGCCAATTATCAAGAAGAATTGAAAGAAATGCTGTCAAATGTGAGCACGAAAGCGCTTGATTATGCGGAAAGCTTTTCAAAAAATGCGATTGACTGGGCATCAAATTTTGCCAGTGCGATTGCTCGTGTAACTGTGGCAATCATTATGTCGCCTTTTATCTTATTTTATTTCTTGCGTGATAGTGGTAAGATGAAAGAAGGCTTATTAAAAACACTTCCGACACGAATGCGCCGCCCAATTTCGCGTGTTCTCGGTGATATTAATAAACAATTAGCTGGTTATGTTCAAGGACAAGTAACGGTTGCTATTGTTGTTGGTATTATGTTTACGATTTTCTTTAATATTATTGGTTTGCGTTATGCGGCTACTTTTGGGATTATTGCTGGTTTTCTTAATATGATTCCTTATCTTGGAAGCTTTCTTGCCATGGTTCCAGTCGTTATCATGGGAGTTGTCCAAGGTCCGATTATGCTCATTAAAGTTTTGATAACATTTGTTGTTGAGCAGACAATCGAGGGACGTTTTGTTTCACCTTTGGTTCTGGGAAGCAAATTGAACATTCACCCGATTACCATCATGTTTATTTTGCTAACGTCTGGGTCAATGTTTGGTGTTTGGGGCGTTTTCCTAGGGATTCCAATTTACGCTTCAATCAAAGTTGTTGTTAAAGAAATTTTTGAATGGTACAAACATATCAGTGGTTTGTATGAAGAAGAAGTACTTGTTTTAGGAGGGGAAGAAAAAGCTAAAGATGTTGAATAGTGAAAAAATGGTGGCTTCGATTCAAAAACAAGATTTGGAGCATGCTGATAAATATTTTAAACGCGCCTTAAAAGAAGATGATGCTGAAACGCTCTTGGAATTGGCAGAATATCTTGAAAGCATTGGTTTTTTGCCACAAGCAAGGGAAATTTATTTGCAGGAGCGTGAGAGTTATCCTGAAGTAAATATTAACCTAGCACAGATTGCAACTGAAGATGGTGATATTGAGGGAGCTTTCTTGTATTTGGATGCCATTTCACCAGAAAGCGAAGCATATTTGTCAGCTTTGCTTGTCATGGCTGATATTTACGATATGGAAGGTTTGACAGATGTTGCGCGTGAGAAATTATTGCTAGCTAGTGAAATCAGCGATGAACCATTGGTTATTTTTGGTTTGGCTGAAATTGAGTTAGAATTAGGTAATTTTAATCAAGCAATCAAAGAATACGCGAAGTTGGATAATCGTGAAATCCTTGAATTAACGGGGATTTCTACTTATCAACGTATCGGTCGTGCTTATGCTAGTCTTGGGAAATTTGAGGTAGCGATTGAATTTCTTGAAAAAGCGATTGAAATTGAATACGACGACGGAACAATTTTTGAATTAGCTACTATTTTGTATGACCAAGGGGAGTATCAAAAGGCAAATGTTTACTTTAAGCAGTTGGATACGATGAATCCTGATTTTGAGGGCTATGAATATGTCTATGCCCAATCTCTCCATGAGGAAAATAAAACAGCAGAAGCGCTTCGCCTAGTTCAAAAAGGTTTGAGCAAAAACGAATTTGATACCAATTTGTTGCTTGCTGCGTCACAATTGTCATATGAGTTGCATGATTCTAAGCAAGCTGAAAGCTATCTTTTGAAAGCAAAAGATGTTGCGGTTGATGATGAAGATGTCTTGCTGCGTTTGACCAACTTGTATTTGGAAGAAGAGCGTTATGAAGATGTTGTTGCTTTGTCACGTGATAATATCGATAGCGTCCTAACAAAATGGAATATCGCTAAAGCTTACCAAGCCTTGGAAGCTGATAAAAAATCGCTCAACCTTTATGATGAATTGGCGACAGATTTAGCGGATAATCCAGAATTCTTGCAAGATTATGCTTATATTTTACGTGAATTTGGGCAAAAGGAACGTGCTCATCAAGTTGCAGAACGTTATTTGCAATTGGTTCCAGATGATGTGAATATGGTGGAATTTTTAAATGAAAATGAATTTTAGAAATCTCTTGGTCAGTAATCTCATTACGATGATCATTATCTTTGTTTTGTTAAGTATTTTTGACCATAGTGGCGACCCATTGCGCAATATCATTATTGTATTTGTCGGATTTATCGTGATAACCATTTACGATTTTGTTAGAACAAGACGAAAAAAGTAATCAGTTCAGTAGAAGTTGAGACAAAGGTGCTCAACTTCTTTATTTTGTGTAGACATCATTTACAAGATAAATTTTTTGTTTTTTTCTATTGATATATCGAGAAAAATAGATATAATAGAATCATGGAAAATGTAGAAATCTTTAAAGCCTTAGCCAATGATTATCGATTACAAATCCTTTTTTGGTTGAAAAATCCAGAAAAATATTTTGTCCATGAGGAAAATGTGGATATGAGAGAAGTAGGCGTTTGTGTTGGTGAAATTCAAAAACAATTAGGGCTAACACAGTCAACAACGTCCCACTATCTTTCAATGCTTCAAAAAGCTAATCTGTTGATTGCTACCAGAATCGGAAAATGGACTTATTATCGTCGTAATGAAGTAACGCTTAAACACCTTCGTGACTTTATCGATAAAGAGTTGTAAAAAAAAGAAATTTTTTTGAAATAATATATCGAAAAATCTAAATATATCGTTTTGAAGTTTTCTATGATTCTCTACAATACAGAAAAAGTGGTCATTTTATGTCAAATCAATTAACTGACAAAGTCGTTTTGCGTCATGGCACAGTTTTAAATAATCGCATGGCGATGTCACCGATGCAAACTCATTCAGGAAAACGTGGTGGCTTTGTTTCAGATGATACGCTTCGCTATTACAATGCACGTTCAAAAGCAGCAGGGCTTTTGATTACAGAGTTTCATTATGTTAGTCCAAATGGTGGTCCAGCTTATGTGCCTGGCTATCCTGAACAATTAGGGGCTTATTCTGATGAGCATTTAGACGGTTTGAGCCAAGTAGATCAAGCTTTGAAAAAAGGATGGCAATAAGGCAATTCTCCAAATTCATCACGGCGGTCGCGCAGCTATTGGGCAAGCGGTTAGCGGGCAAGATGTCGTTGCACCAAGTCAGGTTGATTTTAGTTTCCTAGATTATCCTATTCGTGAATTAACAGCAGACGAAATTGATGATATTATCAAAGATTTTGTTGAAGCCACTCGACGTGCGATTAAAGCTGGATTTGACGGCGTTGAAATTCATGGAGCCAATCATTACCTTATCCAATAATTCTTCTCAAAATTATCAAATTTCCGTACCGATAAATGGGGTGGTAGTCTTGAAAAGAGAATGGCGTTTCCACTAGCTGTTGTTGCTGAAGTTATGGAGGTTGTTGCCAAAGAAGCACCGCAAGACTTTATCGTTGGTTACCGTATTAGTCCAGAAGAAATTCATGGTGATGCGATTGGTTATACTTACAAAGAATCTGTTCAACTTATCGCAGAAGTGGTGAAATATCAATTGGATTACGTTCACCTATCGCTTTGGGATGGTTATTCTTCAAGACCGAAAGGCGTTGATAAGACATATGCAGAATTGTTCAGAGAAGTTCTTGACGATGAGACAAAATTAATGTTGGTTGGTGGTGTTTTTGGAGAAGAAGCTGCGCGTGATACGGTTGAAAACTATGGTGATTTAATTGCTGTTGGACGTGGTACTTTGGTTGAGCCATTATTTGCTGAAAAAGTTATGTTGGGTCAAGGAGATACGATTTTAAGTGAAGTGAGTCCTGAAACACTTGATTATATCAAATGGACACCAGGTTTATTTGAAGTATTTTCGCATCAAGATTCTCTTGGTTTGCCAAAATGGGGCAGAAAGTATCTATCATCTTCATACAGGACGTTTTGATATGTACTCTAAAAAATAATCAAAGAAGAATGAAGTAATGCAGTCAATAATCATTCTTTCTGAAATGTTTTAGACAATATAAGCAGTGATAAGCGAAACGGTTATATTATCAGAAGCGATTCGCTTTTGTGACATGATGACAGATTGTCTAAAATTGGCTTGATATTTTTATTTTAGAGCAGAACCATTTTCAGATTATTTAAAATTATTTCAAAGAAAGATAAAGAAAAAATTCACAAATAATTTTTCACAAACTTTCTATAAAACTATGGTATAATTGAATCATATTTGTGAAAAAACAAGAAATTGTGATTTAGATTTGACTGATTCTTACACCAAATCCAGCTATGATTTTGATGCTTTTCGACAGTAAAATGAATGAGTCAACTAAAGACACATAGGAGATGAAATGACAGACAATAATAAACAATATGGGGCTGATTTAGTAGTAGATAGCCTCATTAATCATGACATTGATTATGTCTTTGGTATTCCTGGTGCTAAAATTGACCGTGTGTTTGACACGCTTGAGGACAAAGGACCAAAATTGATTGTCGCTCGTCATGAGCAAAATGCCACTTTTATGGCGCAAGGAATTGGACGTATTACAGGTATGCCTGGTGTTGTGATTACAACAAGTGGTCCTGGGGTTTCAAATTTGGCGACAGGTTTGGTAACCGCAACAGATGAAGGTGACCCTGTTTTGGCGATTTCAGGACAAGTTAAACGTTCTGATTTGTTGAAACGTTCTCACCAATCTATGAAAAATGTGGCAATGATGGAGCCAGTCACAAAATATGCAGTAGAAGTTCATGACCCAAACACACTTTCTGAAACAATCGCTAATGCTTATCGTGTGGCAAAATCAGGAAAACGCGGTGCTAGCTTTGTGTCTATTCCACAAGATGTGACAGATAGTTTGGTTTCGGTCAAAGCGATTAAGCCACTAACCGACCCAAAACTTGGTTCTGCATCAGTTGATGATGTCAATTATCTAGCACAAGCGATTCGTAACGCTGACTTACCAGTGCTTCTTTTGGGAAATGGTGCTTCAACACGTGCTGTTACCAATGCTATTCGCAAGTTGCTAGAAGCGGTTAAATTGCCAGTTGTTGAAACATTCCAAGGTGCAGGCATTGTCTCACGTGAATTGGAAGAAGATACTTTCTTTGGACGTGTTGGGCTTTTCCGCAATCAGCCAGGTGACATGCTGCTTAAAAAAGCTGACCTTGTTATTGCTATCGGTTATGACCCAATCGAGTATGAAGCCCGAAATTGGAATGCAGAAATTTCAGCTCGTATTATTGTTGTCGACGTTGCGCAAGCTGAAATCGATACTTATTTCCAACCAGAACGTGAATTGATTGGTAACATTGCGGATACGATTGACTTGCTCTTGCCTGCTGTTAATGGTTATGTTTTGCCAAAAGCATCAGTAGATTATTTGCAAAATCTGAAGAAAAATGTTGTCGAAGATGTCAAATTTAACCGTAATTCCAAGGAAGGTTTGGTTCACCCACTTGATGTTATTGATGTCCTACAAGAAAATACAACAGATGATATGACTGTCACTGTTGACGTTGGTAGCCACTACATTTGGATGGCGCGTTATTTCAAATCATATGAAGCTCGTCACTTGCTTTTCTCAAATGGAATGCAAACCCTTGGTGTTGCACTTCCTTGGGCAATCTCAGCAGCGCTTGTACGTCCAAATACGAAAGTTATTTCAGTTTCTGGTGACGGTGGCTTCCTCTTTTCAGCGCAAGAATTGGAAACTGCCGTACGCCTTAATTTACCCATCGTTCACATCATTTGGAATGATGGTAAATACAACATGGTTGAATTCCAAGAAGAAATGAAATACGGTCGTTCATCAGGTGTTGATTTTGGTCCAGTTGATTTTGTTAAATATGCAGAAAGTTTTGGTGCAAAAGGTTATCGTGTTGACAGCAAAGTTTCATTTGAAGAAACACTCAAGAAAGCTTTGGAAGAAGCAAGCAGTGGTCCAATTTTGATTGATATTCCAATCGACTACAAAGATAATATCAAACTTGGCGAAACAATCCTGCCAGACGAATTCTATTAACTTGATTTTTTAACCATATGGCAATAAAATAATACTAGAAGATACTATTTAATTTTGATGACGAAAGTGAAGGGGAATATGTCAGAAGCAATTAAACTTTTTCAATATAATACATTAAGTGCCCTTATGTCTGGACTTTACGGTGGGACATTAACTATTGGTGAGCTTTTAGAGCACGGTGATTTGGGAATTGGGACACTTGATTCTATTGATGGAGAGTTGATCATTCTTGAAGGTAAAGCTTATCAAGCCAAAGGTTCTGAAGGTAAAGCAGAAGTAGTGGAAGTTTCTGATGATGTCAAAGTGCCTTATGCAGCGGTAGTGCCTCACCAAGCTGAAGTGATTTTCAAGCAACGCTTTGCAATGACTGACAAGGAATTGGAAAAACGCATTGAATCTTATTATGACGGTGTTAATCTATTCCGTTCGATTAAGATTAAAGGAACATTTGCAAAAATGCATGTGCGTATGATTCCAAAATCAGCGCCTGATATCAAGTTTGCGGATGTCGCAACGCACCAACCAGAATACACACGTGAAAACATTTCAGGTACGATTGTTGGGATTTGGACACCACAAATGTTCCATGGCGTTAGCTCGGCAGGGTATCATTTGCATTTCATTTCTGATGATTTCACATTTGGTGGTCATATTATGGACTTTGTCATTTCTGAAGGTGTGGTTGAAGTTGGACCAGTTGACCAACTTGACCAACGTTTCCCAGTCCAAGACCGCAAATACCTTTTTGCGAAATTCAATATGGATGAATTGAAAGAAGACATCACAAAAAGCGAATAAAACAGTTTATTTGGTATAAGTTATAAAAATTATTGCCCTTGTTTGATTTTAGGATTATTGGCGAACTTTGCTCTCAACAAAACGATACTTACTGTTGCGAACTTGAGGAATTCCTTGGCTTCCTTCAACTGTCCGCTGGACTATTGAACCTACCGATGGCTCAAAACATCTAGTGGACGGTTTGAGGTTTGAGACTAGAAATCAAAAAGCGAGGCATCTAAGAAAGTATCAAAAATTTTTTTCAATCTAGAGCGTCTGGGACAAAAGTATCCAGCCTCTTTGTTTATATAGTTATTATTTACAAGACGCAGTAGTTTGGACTTCAACAATCTGGGGATAGATTGTTGAAGGTCGCTGTCAAAAAATATTAAAACAGCGATTACCAACTTTAGTCAACTTAGAGTTTCCCATGCACAATTGATTGGCACTTCAGTGCCAATCAATCACTGCTGAGTGGATTCTAATGCGCTGATAAATCAGCTTTTACAACCCGTTTTGACATCAAGCTTCACTTGACTCTATTTCCCACCTCGAAAGATTCCCCAAATCTTTTGAGCCATGCGGGGGTGGGAGTAAAACGGTCTATCCCAAGACCGTTTTAGGTCAGCAACAAGAAATTAAGATTTGCTGAGAAATCGAATTTCTTCGACATTACCGATTTGATTTTTAATTTTTAGGCTCATGAATAAAGTCTCTGCTGGAGACTTTATTTGTCCCACTCCATTTTTATAATCTAAGGAGTTGATTTTTAGTCATATTTGTCCTAAAATAGAAAACGTTGTGCATGTGAATTTTGTGTCAAAGTTGATAGAATTTTAAGAATTGTATGACTATTTTTTTAAAAACAGGAGAATGTATGGATATTTTTCGAAAGACCCCTATGACGCAAAAGAGGAGCTTTTTGCAACGACGTTTGGGGCTAGCTGAGCTTATCTTTTTAGGGGTGGGCTCGATTGTTGGAACTGGTATTTTCACGATAACAGGAGTGGGTGCTGCCCAATATGCAGGTCCTGCTATTACGATATCAATCCTTATCGCCGCTCTTTGTGTGACGATATCGGCTTTATTTTTTGCTGAATTTTCATCACGATTACCTCACTCAGGTGGCGTTTATCGCTATTTATATACTGTTTTTGGGGAATATCCTGCTTGGATTGCTGGCTGGTTTATGATTATCGAATTTGCAGGTGCGATTTCAACAGCGGCTTCTGGTTGGGGAGGGTATCTGAAAGCTTTCTTGAAAACGTTTGGCATTAGTTTTCCGACAGCGTTAAGTGGTCCATTCAATCCTAAAAACGGAACTTATATTGATATTGTTCCAGTTATTTTATTATTCTTTGTGACTGCCCTTGTTTTGTTGGGAGTTCAAACGGTGTTAAGGTTTAATTCGATTTTGGTTATTTTCAAACTAGCCGTTTTACTCATTTTCATTGCTTTGGGGTTGACTGCGATTAATACTGCTAATTGGAGTGATTTTGCCCCATATGGTTTTGGTCAAATTTATGGCGGAAAAGTTGGGATTATGGCAGGAGCTTCTTTGATGTTCTTTGCATTTCTGGGATTTGAATCCATTTCAATGGCAGCAGATGAAACAAAGGAACCGCAAAAGAAAATCCCACAAGGCATCTTTATCTCAATCGGCTTGGTGACTTTGTTGTATGTTGCGGTAACCTTGATTTTAACAGGAACTGTTCACTATTCAAAATTGAATATTACGGATGTTGTTCCGTATGTGTTGCGTAGCATTGGTTTTCCATTTATCGGAAATTTTGTATCAATTGTTGTTATCATGACACTTGTTACCGTCTGCATTTCCATGATGTACGCCTTAACACGTATGATTTATAATATTAGTTGTGACGGTCTTTTGCCTGAACAATTTCAAGAATTAACACCGAAGAGTAAAGTTCCTAAGAAAGCTACTATTTTTGTTGGTTTGGTAACCATGTTCTTTTCAGGTGTGTTGCAATTAGAAATTTTAGCCTTGTTGGTTAATATTGTAACCTTAGCTTATCTGATTTTGTTAGCTCTAGGAGTGATTAAACTTCGCAAAGATTTTGACGAACCAAAAGAGGAAGAATTTAGAACACCTTGGGTGCCATTTTTACCGCTGTTATCGATTGTTATTTGCCTATCATTGATGACACAATGCAAAGCGATTGCTTGGTATGGTTTCATTGCATCCTTTATTCTTGGAAGTCTCATCTATTTTGGATATGGATACAGACATTCTAAGTTAAGAGAAGATAGTAAAAAATAAGAAAACTCACTTTAAATCAACCGAAAGGAAGATTTAGAGTGAGTTTTTGTTTATTTTGTCATGCGCATACTGTTGATTTTTTCTTCGGTCGGAGTGACACGAAGCGTTTTTTGACCAGTATAAGTTACAAAACCAGGTTTGCCACCAGTTGGTTTGTTAAGTTTTTTAGCTTCAATCATATCAACCTGAATAAGGTTGGACAGACGTGCTTTTGAGTAGTAGGCAGCTAATTCAGCAGCGTCAGTTTTGACTTCGTCGCTTGGATTGAGATTATCCTTGATAAGAACGTGACTACCAGGAATATCCTTAGCATGGAACCAAAGTTCTCCTTTTTTTGCCATTTTGAAAGTCAATTCATCATTTTGCAGGTTGTTGCGTCCAACCATGATAATCGTTTTACCATCTGAAGCCAAGTATTGTTCTGGTTTTTTGCGTTTGTGGCGTTTATCACGCGTGCGACGTTTGATAAAGCCAGTTTCGACTAATTCCTCGCGAATATCCTCAATATCAGAAATTGACGCGTGATTCAATGCTGTTTCAACGCTTTCGAGGTAAGTAATCGTATCCTTGGTTTCTTGAATAAGCCCTGTCAAGTGCTTCACAGCTTCTTTCAATTTTTGGTATTTTTTGAAATAACGCTGCGCATTTTGACTAGGTGTCAGGCTTTTATCGAGCGCAATGACGATTTTTTCGTTGGTGTAGTAGTTGTCTAATTCGACGTGGTCTTGATTGTTTGGCACTAGCGTGAGATAGGACGTTAAAAGTTCTCCTTTTTGGCGAAATTCTTCCGCATTTTCCGTCGCTAATAATTCTTTTTCTTGCTTGCCAAGTTTTTTGATATTTTTATCCAACTCTGTTTGAACACGGTGAATCAAATCGCTTGATTGCTGATTGACACGGTCGCGTTCAGCCTTATCTTGATAAAAAACATCCAAGAGTTCAGAAAGACTGTCAAATTGTTTATCGCTCTTGTCAAATAGCACAGCAGCAAATGATTTATCGGTCATATTTGGTTGACATGGTCTAGCAAAGAAAGCACGGAATTGTTTCAGTTTGTCATTGCTGAGCTGAGCAGCCAAATTTTCCGCAGTATCACGTCCCAAGCCTTGGAAAAGTTTTTGCAGATTGTGCGGTGCCAAATCTTCTGTCTGCAAAAGTTCAAATAATTTTTCATCTGAAACAGTGAAAGGATTTTTAGCTTCTGTTTTTGGCGGTGCAAGATAAGTTGAGCCAGGCAAGATAGTGCGGTAGCTATTTTGTGAGAAACCAATATGCTTGATTGACTCGATAATCTTGCTTTCAGCTTTATCAATCAAAATAATATTGCTGTGTTTGCCCATGATTTCAACCACCAAGGTGACTTTGATGTTATCACCGATTTCATTTTTATTAGAAAATGTGATTTCTAAAATACGGTCATTTTCAACCTGTGTGATGCTTTCGATGACTGCCCCTTGAAGGTATTTTCGCATAATCATGGTAAAGGTATTTGGGGTTTGTGGATTTTGAAAATCAGCTGTCGTGATTTGCACACGTCCGAAAACAGGGTGAGCAGAAAGCAAGAGCTTGTAATTCTTACGATTGTTGCGAATGGTTAAAACCAACTCACGTTCAAAAGGTTGATTGACCTTTTGAATACGTCCGTAAAGTAGCTCTTCTTGTAATTCTTTTGTTAAATGGTGTAGAAAAAAACCATCAAATGACATGATTAAAGTTGCCGCAAGATTAGTCAATCAAAAATGCTAAGAAATCTTACGACGTCTCCTTTCTAATCTCATGTGGTTCAATCCCTTTATTATACCATATCCTTGGCGAAAACTGGGATTTTAGTCATGGGAAAGTTGCTGATGTTATTTTTTTAGTTTTTGGATAATGGGAATGAGGTCTTGGTAGCAGGCGTTGTCCATTTTTATAATGGCGTAAGTTTTGATAAAGACGTCTCTGAAATTTTGAGAGCTGATGACAATATTGTCATTAGTTAGCATACGGTCGGCAATGTCTTGGCTAACGATAGTAATCCCAGTACCTGATAAGACCTCATGTTCAATGAGCGATAAATTGTCAATGGAAAGGTGGTGCTGTGTAGGAAGTTGGTTGATTTTGATAAATTCCTTCAAAAAATTCTGTTAAATTATATATGTCTTTTTTAACTATCTTTTTTATATCTTCTTAAATGTCCGAAAAGCCTTATTTTATGGGCTATACGGGCATTTTGCTTTTGTGGTAAACCTCACATATCTAGGTCTATCTTCTTATATTTTCGCTGTCAAGCGTGGTTAAAATCGTGGTAAATACTTCTATGCAATTAGACGCTGAACCTCTGATTTTGCGGTATCTATGGACGCATGAGCGTACCAGTTCATTGTGATACTGATATTTGAATGTCCCATGATATACTGTAAATCTTTCGGGTTCATGTTCTTGCTTGCCAGCCTTGTGCAGAATGTATGGCGTAGCGTATGCGGTGTGATATGTGGCAAGGGATTATCCTTGTGGTGCTTGTTGTATTTCTTTATCATACGGACAAATAAGGCGTTATGATCAATCGTAACTTTCGGCTTGCCTTTATGGTTGACAAACAGAAAATTGCTCTGTCCGTCTATCACAAATGGTTCTGCCTTTGGGCGTTTCTTCATAACCTGTTGAAATGCCTGTATTGTTTCTCTGCTTAATGGCACTTGCCTTATTCCGCTTTTTGTTTTAGGCGTTTCAATATAATAGCCCTGTTCCTTGCTCTTTTAGTAACTAGTGGTCGATAATCACAACTTCATTCTTGAAATAAATATTGGCTACTGTCAGTCCGCATAGTTCCGATATACGAAGTCCTGTTTAACAGTATCAGCACATCATCATAATGCTTGTGATACACATTGTCCGTCTTAATAAATGACAGGGAAATGCGAGGGTTAGACCGATACAGAGAACAGCCGAAAGAATACAAATATCACAATCCTTATGATGACTGGATATTCCGTCAACTTGCAGATATAGATAACAGAAAAAACATTCCTAATACTTCTCCACAAGTAGACTTTAATGAGGGAGATTATGAAGATTATCTAAAGGCGAAATGGAACAGAGGTCTTTAATTTTCTCTTGAATGGAAGATACAGCAAACAACAAGCCCAGTAAAGAGTTCAAAGCACCACCATTGGTGGCAAGGCTATTGACAGGGCTTTTTCTTTTCTGTGGTTGGTAATCAAGAGGAAGAAAGAAAAAGTGTGTATGTTCAATGCAGAAAATATTCAAAGGGTATGTTGATTTTTATTGTGGCGGATATATGGAACTGTTGTAATATGGGTATGAAGAAAGCGACAAATTAGAATTTTAGAATTTTTGAAAGGGAGATGAGAATATGTTAGAATAAGAATTGACAAATTTACAAATCTATATTAGTAAAAGAAATCAAGGTCAAACAGATGAACAGGTAATAAATCATATCACAAAAATAAATAACAAAGGAATTTACTTATGGAAACTGATGGAACGTTTTTGAAACTTAAGATAACAATAAAAGATATATTGCGAATGTTAATAGGTAGCTTTATATGTTTACTTGGGGTATTTTCTGGGATTGGTTATGTAATTTATTTAATTTATAATGTAATAATCTCTACAAAATATATAACTATTTTTCTGATAATAAAATCTTTTTCTTTTTGGAAGCTGATTTTTTTCTTTATATCGTTATGTGTGCTTTTGCGGATAATAAGTATTTTTTTATCCAGAGTCTAGTTGATTTAAAATTTTTCTTTAAATACCAGGGAACTTTTTTTATATGGATATGAACGAAATAAAATTTTATGATTTTGAGACTAAATTATATAAAAGTAAGTCATGGTCTTATTTTGAAGATGTGGGATGCTATAAACAAGATTCGGAGAAATTATTATATAAATATCAAATAAAATTTAGTGATGGCGATGTCTATAATTTTGATTTGCGAGGTACTATTCCTACAAATGACTTTGTAAATAAAGTTGAGGAGTTCTTTATTAAGTCTGCTAAATGAGGTCTTTTGGCACGGATTTGGCACAAAACAAAAATAAAAAGCTCAACAATGAGGGGTGAGCTACTATATATAGTGCCACTGAATGGCATCATTAACTAATTCGATATGTGGTAAACCTGTTATTTGTGAAATATGGTCATTATTCCTTTTAAGCTGAGCGCGGATTATCTCTACAACAACTCGAATCAAAGCAGAGGTTATAATGCTTGAATAGCCAATTTCTTTTTCACTAGCTTCGATTAATAAACGTTCTAGCATTTCTTTGAAGTCTTTTAGTTCTTCTTTATATACTAAATGCCCGTGTTTTGTTAAGGGAGTAATAAATTGTTGGCGCAATGATAGGGGTTCAATATCAAAATGAAAAAAATAATAGCTGTAGTTAGTATTTCCAGTATTTATTGAAGTGTTGAACTTATAGGGCTCGATGATGAGAAAACTGTGGGGTGGGCAGGTGTATTTTTTATTGCCAATGGTTGTAATAGCCCCACCTTCTCGATAATAGACAATTTCAATATCATCAGTAATATAATTTGCTCTAGTATCGTGATTACTTTGCCAAAGTCCAAATTTATTGATAGTAAAACTAATCTTACCAAGTAAATCAGTTAACTCATCACTTTGGAATTGGATATATTGATTTTGGGTTTGAATATACATCGTCATAATTACACCGCCTTTGATTATTATTGTACTACTTTTTTAGTGGAAGGAGAATTTTTATCATAAAATTAAGTTGATTTGTATTGATGTTTTAAGGTTGATATGTATAAATAAAGGTAATAGGAGAGAGTGGATGTTAGAACAAATTTTGCATTTCAAGGGCACTTGGCGCAGTTATCAACAACGTGTTCTTGATAAATATGACCGTTATAGTCAAAATCGTAAAATTCATATTGTTGCTGCACCTGGTTCAGGAAAAACAACTTTGGGAATTGAATTAATAAAAAGAATCGATTACTCGGCTTTAATCTTAGTCCCATCAATAACGATTCGTGAACAATGGGTAGAGCGTATTTGTGAAGCTTTTTTAATTAAACAAGAAAATCGCGATCAATATCTTTCTCAAGATTTAAAAAACCCCAAACTAATTACTGTCGTGACATATCAGGCACTACATAGTGCGATGAGTCATTATCGTGGTGAACTAGTAGAGACTAATGATGAATTTAAAACAGTTGAAGAAGTTGATTATCATAATTTTGATGTAATCAGTAATTTTAAAGAATGCCAATTAGGAACTTTATGTCTAGATGAATGTCATCATCTTCGAAGTGAGTGGTGGAAATCATTAGAAGAATTTAAAAAAGCATTTAATAATATTTTCACAGTGGCTCTAACAGCAACTCCGCCATATGATTCTAATCTAAGCATGTGGACTAGGTATATGGATATGTGTGGTGATATTGATGAAGAGATAACAGTTCCAGAATTAGTTAAAGATGGTACTTTATGTCCACATCAAGATTATGTTTATTTTAATTATCCGGCCTCTCAAGAAAAACAAAAATTAAGTATCTTTGAGGAAAATAGTCAAAGTATTTTAGAGCAGCTAATACAAGATGAATATTTTTGTAAGGCTATTATGAGTCATCGCTTTTTTACTGAGGAAGTGAGTGATGATGAGCTATTAGATGATCCGAGCTATTTATCAGCAATGATAATTTTTTTAAATACTAAGGGAGTGTGCAGTGCGAATAAGTATCAAAAGCTTTTAGGATATAAATCGTTAGAACCCTTATCACTTAAATGGTTAGAAATTTTACTGCAAGGCTTTTTATATGATGATATTGCTTCATATCGAGTTGAAGAACAATACCGTGATGAATTGATTCGTGAATTGAAGTCTAAAGGTTTAATCGAAAAACGAAAAGTTTCTTTGTGTTTAAATCAAGCAATTGAAAAAATGCTAATAAATTCGGTTGGTAAATGTGAAAGCATTAAAGAAATTGTTAATTATGAATATAAAACGATGAAACAAGAATTACGGCTTTTGATTCTTACTGATTATATTCGAAAAGAATACGAACGGGTATTAGGTGATGAAAGCAAAGATGTGAATAATTTAGGCGTTTTACCATTTTTTGAACAACTAAGGCGTGATAGTGCTAAAAATAAGACAGCAATTAAATTTGGTGTTTTATGTGGCACAATGATTATTATCCCCAAGGATGCTCAAACAGCATTAATAGAATTAGTTGAAGAACCTAGTAAAATCAGCTTCCATCAAATTGGAAAATTAGATGATTATGTAAAAGTTGAAATTAGTGGAAACCGTAATTTTATAACAGGGGTAATCAGTGAGTTATTTGCGCAGGGTTATATGCAGGTTTTGATAGGAACTAAATCTTTACTTGGAGAAGGTTGGGATTCACCGTGTGTTAATTCGCTTATTTTGGCTAGCTTTGTAGGCTCATATATGTTAAGTAATCAAATGCGTGGACGAGCTATTAGAGTTTTTGAGAAAACGCCCAATAAAACAAGTAATATTTGGCATTTAGTTTGTGTTAGACCAAAAGAAAAGTTAACAGATTGTTATGATGATGGCGATAGTGAAGATTTTCAAACGCTTGCAAGGAGAATGGAACATTTTTTAGGGTTGCATTATCAATATGATACAATAGAAAGTGGTATTGAAAGATTATCAGCCATTCATACTCCATTTTCTTATAAAAACATAAAGCAAACCAATAAAGAAATGTTAGAAATGTCATCAAAAAGAGATCATTTAAAACAAAGATGGGACCAGTCCTTGGCTATTTATGAAAAAATAGAAGTTGTAGAAGAAACAAAAGTTAAAAATAAAATGATTACAAGTGTTCTATTTATAGATGCTTTGCGAATTATTTTAATAACTACTATTTCAAATATAATTTACTTTTTTATTATAGCGTTAATGGGCCATACAGGTTTTTTAGCAAATGTTTTAGTTGTTATAGCGAGTATGCTGATAATATTAGTGAATGGTAAAAAAGCATATACTTATAAAAATCCATTAAGTAGATTAAAAATATTTGGACAAGGTATTAGAAATGCATTAGAAAAAACAAATCAATTAGAATCAATCAATAGTCGGGTGGAGTGCGAGTCGTCAGAGGGATTTTATTCTATTTATTTACTAGGAGGAACAGGGCATGATAAGGCTTTGTTTGCCAAATGCATCAATGAATTTTTTGAATCTATTGATAATCAACGTTATATTCTTTATAATCCTAAACGAAAAAATAAATTAGATTGTTATTTTGCTATTCCTGATAGTTTTGCTAAAAGAAAAGAAGATGCGCATATATTTGCTGGCTATATGAAGCCGTTTATTGGTAATTATCAGGTTATTTATACTCGTAATGAAAGTGGTAGAAAAATACTGCTAGAAGCCCGGGTTAGCGCTTTAGCTAATCGTCAAGAACGTTGTTTCACTAGAAAAAAAGTAAAGAGTGCATTAGAATAAAACTTTATATTAATTAACATTCAATGCTTAAATAATGTTAAAGAATATATGCGCCATTTGATGAATACCTTGCTAGATTAGCGAAAAAAGGTTATGACACGAAGATGCCCATTTCAAGCTTTTGGGGTCAAATTAAAGATTATGATAAACGAGAAGTTGGCTTTCAATTAATTGATTATCTAGAAGCTAAAATACAATCAGACGAAGCAAAGGTAGTTGTCTTTTTAGCACCGCCATTTTGCCCACACAATTATATGGATTCTAATAGCGAGGTTGACCAAGCACTCGAACAAATGATGACAGAATTTCCAGAAGAAAATTTTATCAAACGTCGTTTTTTCCCATTTTTGAGTGATTCAAGTTACCTTGCCATGCGGGAAACGACAGAAGATATTAACAAGCTTAAAGCTAATTTTCCGTTAATGGATAGCATTTCCCCATTGCCAGTTGATACCATTAGAACACTTGATATTCCTGCTGTTGATTTAGGTGTTTACGGCATTGGTGCACATACTTGGAAAGAGAGAATTTATAAACCATATTCTTATCACACCCTTCCTAAAGTCATCAGAAGTTTTATTGAACATCTCACCAAGTAACAAGAAATAAATTGAGAAAATTTCGAACAGTGCTTGAAATTTCCAAAATTTAGGATATAATTATAAAAAAACACAGGAGGAAGCTAAGATGAACATGACACAAACTCTTACAAATTGGCAAAGTTGGCGTAAGTAGAGTTGTGTTTATGTGTTTGCATAGATACGACTTTTGGAGTGCTTCTAAAAAGTATCTATGCGCTAATCTTAGTTACAAAGATAAAAAAGCGTGTAGTAAGCAATTACTAGACGCTTTTCTTTTTAGTTGACTCACCCTGCTGATAGATAATGTTAAGATTTAAAAACCAACGGAGAAAAGAATGAAAAATAAAGCACTTATTGGAACCCTTATTGCTCTTGTTATTTTAGTTGCTGGTTCGATGATTTATGATCAGACTAAAAGCGATTCAAGTAAAAATGATGTGGTTAAAATTGGTATTTTGCAGTATGTGACGCACGATGCTCTAGATGAGATTGAAAGAGGAATTGAGGACGGTCTTGCTGAGGCTGGCTATGATAGTGATAACGCTGAAATTACGGTGTTGAATGCCGAAGGTGACCAAAGCAAGATTCAAACAATGAGTAAGCAGTTGGTCAATGCTAAAAACGATGTTTTGATTGGTATTGCAACACCAGCGGCACAAGGTTTGGCGTCAGCAACGAGTGATATTCCAGTTGTTATGGGAGCTATTTCTGACCCAGTCGGTGCAAAATTAGTTAAAAATCTTGAAAAACCAGAAGGAAACGTAACAGGGGTTTCCAACCAAGTTCCGATTGAACAAACCGTAGAGCTCATTCAAGAGATTACACCAAATGCCAAGACAATCGGCGTTTTATATGCTAGTAGCGAGGATAATTCAGTATCACAAGTCGCTGAATTTAAAGAGAATGCCGAAGCTGCTGGCATTAATGTCATTGAATACGCTGTGCCGTCAACAAATGAAATCACAACAACAATGTCGGTTATGACAGGAAAAGTTGATGCTATCTTTGTTCCACAAGACAATACCATTGCATCAGCCTTTACGACGGTTATTAATGCTGCCAATGCTGCGAAAATTCCGATTTATTCATGCGTTGATACAATGGTAGAGCAAGGAAGCATTGCATCAGTTGCCCAAAGTCAGTATGATTTAGGTGTGGAAACGGCAAAAATTGCTGTTAAATTGTTAGCAGGTAAAAAAGTGTCAGAAGTTCCTATCAATATTGTCAATACAGGGACACCAACCCTTAACTTGAAAGCTGCACAAGAGCTTGGTATTACAATACCAGATAGTGTTCTTTCAGAAGCCACAATGGCTATTGAGGCAGATGATAATTAAGGAAGAAGGAGAAAATCAGATGATTATTTCGTCAGTATCACAAGGGCTTTTGTGGGGAATTCTTGGTCTAGGAATTTACCTTACCTTTAGAATCTTGAACTTTCCAGATATGACAACAGAAGGCTCATTTCCGCTTGGAGGAGCAGTGGCTGTTACTTTGATGAACCATGGTTTTCACCCTATTTTAGCAACACTTGCAGGAATGCTTGCAGGGTGTTTTGCAGGGCTTGTGACAGGCTTGCTTTATACCAAAGGAAAAATCCCAACCATTTTAGCAGGAATTTTGGTGATGACCTCTTGTAACTCAATCATGCTCATGATTATGAAACGTGCTAATCTTGGCTTGCTTGATATTAAAACATTGCAAGATTTATTCCCGTTTGCAGACAGCACTAACTTGCTGATTATTGGTCTTTTAGCGGTTGCTATTGTTATTTCAGGATTGATTTTCTTCCTATACACACGACTTGGTCAGGCTTATATTGCTACTGGTGATAACCGTGATATGGCAAAAAGTTTTGGGATTAATACCGACCGCATGGAAGTTATGGGGCTTACGATTTCAAATGGGTTGATTGCTTTGTCAGGTGCTCTTGTCAGCCAACAAGATGGCTACGCTGATGTCTCAAAAGGAATTGGTGTGATTGTTATCGGACTTGCTAGTATCATTATCGGAGAAGTGTTGTATTCAACTGGGCTAACACTTTTAGAGCGTTTGATTGCCATTGTTGTTGGGTCAATTTTGTATCAATTCTTAATCACGGCAGTTATTGCCCTTGGCTTCAATACGAACTACCTCAAATTGTTTAGTGCACTTGTCTTGGCACTCTGTCTCATGGTTCCCGTTCTTAAAAATAAATTTTTCAAAGGAGTGACCTTATCGCGATGAAAAAAATTGTAGAATTAAAAAATGCTACCGTTCAAGTTAATAACGGTCTTGATGAGGTCAAAACAATCCTTGATGACGTGAATTTGACGATTTATGAACATGATTTTTTGACGATTTTAGGTGGGAATGGTGCTGGGAAGTCAACGCTTTTTAACGTGATTGCTGGAACTTTGATGTTGACTAGCGGAAGTATCTATATCCTAGACAAAGATGTGACACATTTACCTGCTGCAAAACGTGCTAACTATTTGGCGCGTGTCTTTCAAGACCCTAAAATGGGAACAGCACCACGTATGACTGTGGCTGAGAATCTTCTTATTGCCAAATATCGTGGTGAAAAACGTGGACTTTTGCCACGAAAAATTCATGCGTTTACTGATGAATTTCAAGCGTTGGTTGCACGAACTGGTAATGGTCTTGAAAAGCATTTGGAAACGCCGACTGGGCTTTTATCAGGTGGGCAACGTCAAGCACTTAGCTTGCTCATGGCAACGCTAAAACGTCCAGAATTGTTGCTACTTGATGAACATACGGCAGCCCTTGACCCTAAAACGAGTGTATCCTTGATGAATTTAACAGATGAATTTGTAACGGGTGACCACTTGACAGCACTTATGATTACACACCACATGGAAGACGCTCTGAAATATGGGAACCGTTTGATTGTTATGAAAGACGGCAAAATTATCAAAGACCTTAATCAAGACGAAAAAGCTCAAATGGCAATCGCTGATTATTATCAATTGTTTGAGTGAGAGAACAGCGCATTGTTATACAAAAACTTTTTCTTAAAATGTAAGATAATGTTGTAAAAAAACTTCATAAAGCACTAGCATAGTACTGTTAGTGCTTTTATTTTGATAAGGTTTATGATAAAATAAATATAATTTTAAACGGAATAATGGGAGAATGGGATTTATGACGACAATTAGGAGTGATAAGGAGACTGCACAAACTTACGCTAGTTAGCTTGTGACTGCTTGTCAAACATTAAGTGACGTTGGTAATGCTAGTCAAGATACACAAACGGAGCTTCAAGGGAATACAAAAGCTCACGACCTTATGGAAGAATCAAAGTCTTTGTTAGCACAAATTGTGTCAAGTGTTGAAACAGCTTCTCAAAATCTTCATTCGGTAGCTAGTGATTTTGAAGTGGTGGATCAAGCGGGTGCAGAAAGTTTTGGGAGTTAAGTTAGAGTGACTAGTCAAGATAGATTAATTCAAAAAGAACGTCAATTATTGCAGGCTTTTGAGGAAGCGACGGATAATCGTAGGCTTGCAGAAAGTATTTCTAATGATTTTGAATGGTATGATAGGGAAAGTTTAAGGTTAGAAAATAGCCTTTGGGAAATTTTAGAGCATAGCCGTTATGCAGGAGAGATTGAGCTTAATAATAATCAGCAAAGAGCTTTTCGGTCACGAACTTTTGATTGTGTGATTGATTCGGTTGTTGATTTAAAAAAAGAGGAGATACGGCTTGAAGATGAGATAGACAATGTCCGCAATGAAAGACGTAAGTTATCTTTACAGGGGGGAAATGAAATGGAACTTAATATGACTTTGGAGCAGTCAGAAGAACAAGCAAGGAGCACGCAGTCTGTTTGTCAAGCAGAAGTGGAGGGATACCAAGCTTTATAAAGAGCAATCAGCGACTTTGCAGAAGAAACAGAGAAGCTAACAGGAAAAGCCTATGATTCGGCTAAAGCTTATTATTCAGCTGTTTTATTGCCGCTTGCTCAAGGTGGTGAATTGTATTCTGAAGCTCTTTCGCAAGCCATTGCTAAATTGCCAGAAGAGTATCAAAACCAAGTGGATACCAAAAGTTGGAGTGAGGACGAATTACTTCGCCTTATTCAACAAGAAGAAGACCTTATTAGCCAATTGGACGACATGAATCAAAAGATTTCGCGTCTAACGATTTCAGCGGATGAAAAATCAGAATTAAGACAAAATAATGTGACGTTAATTCGTGGATATCATGCGAATAAACGCGTTTATGAAACGATTTTAGATGATTTACGATCTTATGATAGTTATTCTGTTACTTTGTTCAATGAATTGGAAACAATTAAAATACAAATTACGACAGGATTATCTCAAATCGGTAGCAGTTGGAATGCTTCATCTGGGACATTTACCATTCCAGATGATTTAAGTTGGGCAACAACATTAACATCTCTTAGCACGTCTAAAAAATTAGTAGAAGACATCGAAAAAGCAGATATTATTAATGATTACATGCAGACTTACGGCTTTGATAGAGAAACGGCTACCATTCTTTTTGACCTACAACAAGGCATTATCAAGCAAGCCCAAAAAGAAGACTGGTCAAATCAAAAGGTCATTTATGAATTTAATCGGATAGTTGCGTCGTTTGTCTATGACGCAGATAGGTGGCATGGTGTTGCGGAAACACTAAGTTCTGATGATGAAAGTTTAAAGGAATTATGTCTCAAATATGGGATTAATTCAATAGAATATACGATTTTGAGAGCTAAGATTCCTGACCAACATAAAAATAGTGAAAGTTCAAAAGATTTCGCTCATGAAGCGGTTCAGTTATCTGCTTTTACGGAAGGAAGTTGGGGTGAATTTACTTTTGATATGGCTACGGTTGCACATGTAATGAGTACGGTGGGAAATAATGTTTATCAGTATGTTAATATTTTTGGGACAAAGATTCCAATTATAGTCCCAATGGAAAAATATGAAATTTCTTTTAAAGGCGATATTGATTCTGGACGATATGATGCTGATTTTAATTCCGTTTTAGATGCTATTAATACCTATCAAAGAATGTGCGATGCTGATAATGTTGAAGATATTTTTAAAATTAACACTAAATATAACAGTGATGTCATTACGAATCAGGTTAATCGTGTCCAAGAATTTTATCAAAATTTAGGCAAGGGAAATATAACTGCTGGAAAAGAAGTAACGAAGTATGTTGTTTCTGCCGAGACTATTGGAAGTAGCTACATCAAGCATGGTAATGAACGTTCTTCATCTGAACAAAAACAAGCAGAAAATGATTTTTATGACTATCTAGAGCGAGGAGAAAAAGAAAATGTCAAATAGGAAGAAAACAATAATTATCTCTGCCATAATTGTTCTCCTTGTGCTTGTTGCTTCGTTTTTCAGTTATCGAGCTTATCGCTATAATGATTTTAAAAGGGCTTATGAAAAGGGAACAACTTATGAGCAGTTAGATGTTTTGATGAACAGTAAACGCTATGTGAAAGCTATCAGAGAAGCAGGATATGACATCGATAGTTCAGATGTTTTTATGTATAATAGAATCTTATATTTAACTACAAATGATATCCCTGCTGTGACTATTAGATCAACCGAAGATGATAATCTTTTTATTGTAACTTTTGAAGTTATCGAGAATAATCAAAAGGAAAATGTCTATTTTCAATTAGATAAAGATTTCAAGGTAACCTATGAGTCTGTTGAAGACGAAAACGGTAATGATATTAACATCACATCAGCACAGCAGGAAAAATTGCTAAAGGTAGTCAAAAAGGAACTTAAAACCATGCTGAAGACCATTTATGAATCGATGTATGACTAATACTTAGAGAATTTTAAAATTAGTGAAACTGAGTCAAAGTGCTCAGTTTTTTCATCCCCACAATCGAGCTCTCTAATTCCAAAAGAAGAAAATCTTCTGAAAATATGGTACAATAGTAATGCTGTAATTCGACTTGCTAACCTTTTTTGGAGGCAAGGACCGTTTGTATGAAAAAAGCAAAACAATTTGCTCGTATAAAAAATAAAAATGAGGAGAAAACATCGTAATGAGCGATATTAAAATTATTGCCCTTGGAGGGGTGCGCGAAAATGCGAAAAACCTCTATGTGGTAGAAGTTAATGACTCTATTTTCATTTTGGATGCTGGACTTAAATATCCTGAAAATGAACAATTGGGTGTGGATGAAGTTATTCCAAATATTGATTACCTAGTTGAAAATAAAAAACGTGTGCAAGGAATTTTCTTGACGCATGGGCATGCAGATGCTATTGGAGCTTTGCCTTATATTCTATCGGAATTTAAAGCGCCAGTGTTCGGCTCACCGTTGACAATTGAGTTAGCGAAGCTTTTTGTTAAGAAAAATAACAACGTTAAAAAATTTAATAATTTCCATGTTACTGACGCAGAAACTGAAATTGAATTTGCAGATGCGACGATTTCATTCTTTAAAACAACTCACTCAGTTCCTGAAAGTTTGGGGATTGTTGTTGGTACAGATGAGGGAAATATTGTTTACACAGGCGACTTCAAATTTGACCAAGCTGCCCGTAAATATTACCGTACAGACTTGTCTCGTTTGACTGAAATTGGGCGTGAAGGCGTGTTAGCTCTGCTTTCTGATTCTGCCAATGCGACAAGTAATGTTTTGACAGCTAGCGAATCAGAAGTTGCAGCTGAAATGGATAGCATTATCGCAGATGCTGAAGGCCGCGTGATTATTGCAGCTGTAGCTTCTAACTTGATTCGTATTCAGCAGGTATTTGATTCAGCCGCAGACTACGGTCGTCGTGTTGTTTTAACTGGTTTTGACGCTGAAAATATTGTCCGCACAGCCATTCGTATGAAACGCTTGCGTTTGGTTGATGAAAAATTGATTGTCAAACCAAAAGACATGCACAAATTTGAAGATCACGAATTGATTATTCTTGAAGCTGGTCGTATGGGTGAACCGATTAATGGTTTGCAAAAAATGGCACTTGGACGCCATCGTTATGTGCAAATCAAAGAAGGTGACCTTGTTTACATCGTTACAACGCCAAGTCTTTCAAAAGAAGCAGCTGTTGCGCGTGTCGAAAATTTGATTTACAAAGCTGGCGGTGTGGTTAAACTTATCACACAAACAATGAATGTTTCAGGTCATGCCAATGCGCGTGATTTGCAGTTGATGATTAACCTTCTTCACCCAAAATATTTGTTCCCAGTTCAAGGAGAATACCGTAACTTGGCAACGCATGCTGAGTTAGCGCAAGAAGTTGGTATGTATCCAGAAAATATTTACATTGTTAAACGTGGTGATGTCATGGTTCTTGATAAAGACGGCTTTAATCACGAGGGAAGTGTCCCAGCTGGTGATGTGATGATTGATGGAAATGCTATTGGTGACGTTGGTAATATTGTTCTTCGTGACCGCAAAGTCTTGTCAGAAGATGGTATCTTCATTGTTGCCTTGACTGTTAATAAACGTGAAAAGAAAATCGTTTCAAAAGCTAAAATTCACACACGTGGTTTTGTCTATGTCAAGAAAAGCCGTGATATTCTACGTGAATCAGCTGAATTGGTTAATCAAACTGTTGAAAATTACTTGGCACAAGATAGCTTTGACTGGGGAGAATTGAAAGGGGCTGTCCGCGATGAAGTGGCAAAATTCCTTTTTGACCAAACCAAACGTCGCCCTGCTATTTTACCAGTAGTTATGGAAGTGAGATAAGAAGATAAGGGGGTAAGGCAAAAGCCAAGTCTCCCTATTTGTTATTTTTGCTGTGCAGTTTTTTCTTGTTTTTTAAGTTTTGATTGATATACTAAAAGCCCAAGATTTGAAAGTATGGTATTTAATCCAAAAATTCTAGAAAGCGAGGATACGTATGAGAAATTTATTTAGGATAATCTTTTTTATTCCCAGACTCATTATCAGTATTATCTGGAATTTTTTCTGGGCTATTTTTAGAACGATTGTAATTATTGGAATTGTTTGTTTTGGTTTACTATATTATGCCAATAACAGCAGTTCTCAGTTAGCCAATACGATTTCAACCATTGCCAATAATGTCACAAGTTATTTTTCGGCAAATAGTGATGATATTGCAAATAGTCTAAAAGATTTGTCAACGGATGATTTCACTTATTATTCGGGGGCACGTTGGTCAAGCAATTCTGCAAATGTCTATATTGAAACGACCAATGAAACTTTGGTCAATGCTTATAAGGAAGCCATCAATACTTGGAATGCAACGGGAGTTTTTACATTTAATGTAGTTTCGGCTGCATCATCAGCAGATATTATTGCGACTGAATATTCTGATGCTAGTTCAAAAGCAGCAGGATTTGCTGAGACAGAAACGAATGCTTTGACAAATCATATTACTCATGTTGATGTGAAATTGAACACTTACTATTTAACGGAAAATGATTATGGCTATACGCATAATCGTATCGTTTACACCGCAGAGCATGAATTGGGGCACGCTATCGGACTTGACCATGATGACGATGAACAGTCTGTTATGCAATCTTCAGGGTCTTACTACGGTATTCAAGATGTCGATATCCAAAAAGTTCAAGAGCTATATGCTTCTTAAACTGACAATAAATCTCGGAAAATCTGCTACTTTCGGCAGATTTTTTCATATTCTCCTAGTTTAACGACTTGTGATTTGGTAAAATAGACATATGATTATATTACAAGGGAATAAAATTGAACGCTCGTTTTCGGGTGATGTACTTTTTGATAATATTAATATTCAAGTTGATGAGAAAGACCGTATTGCGCTGGTTGGGCGAAATGGTGCAGGAAAATCAACTTTGCTTAAAATTTTAGTCGGCGAAGAAACACCAACATCTGGTGACATTAACACAAAACGTGATTTGACTTTATCTTACTTGGCACAAGATAGCCGTTTCGAGTCAGAGAATACGATTTTTGATGAAATGTTGCATGTTTTTGATGATGTACGTGGCATGGAATCACGTTTGCGTAAAATGGAAATGCAAATGGCAGAGCTGACAGGTGATGCTTTTGATAAATTGATGTCAGATTATGACCGCATGTCAGAGGAATTTCGTGTCAAGGGTGGATTTAGCTATGAGGCGGAAATCAAGGCGATTTTAAATGGTTTTAAATTTGATGAATCTATGTGGCAAATGAAGATTTCGGAATTGTCAGGTGGGCAAAATACACGCTTGGCGCTTGCCAAAATGTTGCTTGAAAAGCCTGAATTGCTAGTGCTAGACGAACCAACCAACCATTTGGATATCGAAACTATTGCTTGGCTTGAAAATTACTTGGTCAACTATCAAGGTGCTTTGATTATTGTCAGTCACGACCGTTATTTCTTGGATAAGGTGGCAACGGTGACGCTTGATTTGACACGACATTCGCTTGACAGATACGTTGGTAATTATTCTAAATTTATGGATTTGAAAGCTGAAAAGTTAGCACTCGAAGCCAAAAATTATGAAAAACAAGCCAAAGAAATTGCCAAGTTAGAGGACTTTGTTCAACGTAATATTGTGCGTGCTTCAACGACAAAACGTGCCCAAGCTCGCCGTAAACAGTTGGAAAAAATGGAGCGTTTGGACAAACCAACGGCAGGGCAAAAATCAGCTAACATGACTTTTCATGCGGATAAAGTGTCAGGAAATGTAGTTTTGACGGTGACAGATGCGGCAATTGGCTATGATGACCAAATCTTGTCAGAACCAATTAATATTGCTATCAAGAAATTCGATGCCATTGCCATTGTCGGACCAAATGGTATCGGAAAATCAACCCTGATTAAATCAATTGTGGGTCAAATTCCATTTATCAAGGGAACGTCAATTTACGGTGTCAATGTTGAAGTGGGTTACTACGACCAAACACAATCAAATTTGACACGTACAAACATGGTTCTTGATGAGCTTTGGAATGATTTTTCAACGACACCAGAAGTGGAAATTCGTAACCGTCTGGGAGCTTTTCTCTTCTCTGGCGATGATGTCAAGAAATCAGTTAGCATGCTTTCTGGTGGTGAACGCGCCCGCTTACTTCTTGCAAAATTATCCATGCAAAATGATAATTTCCTTATTTTAGACGAACCAACCAACCACTTGGATATCGATAGCAAGGAAGTTTTAGAAGATGCTTTGATTGATTTTGACGGAACACTTTTCTTTGTCAGTCACGACCGTTATTTCATTAACCGTGTGGCAACAAAAGTGCTTGAAATCTCTGAAAAAGGATCAACCCTTTATCTTGGTGATTATGATTATTACCTTGAGAAAAAAGCGGAGCTGGAAGAAATGGAACGTTTGAAAGCCGAAGAAGCACAGGTAAAAACAGTTGCCATTGTTGAAAAAGCGCCAGCTAATGATTATCAAGCGCAAAAAGCTAACCAAAAAGAACTTCGCAAACTCACACGCCGAATCGCTGAAATTGAAAATCAATTAGAAGACATTGAAGCGCGTGAAGAAGCAATAAACCAAACGATGTTAGCCACAAATGATGCCGTAGAACTTGTTGATTTGCAAAAAGAACTAGATGACTTGACTGAACAACAAGAAAACCTCATGCTAGAATGGGAAGAACTCAGCGAACAGGTTGAAAGGTAACTTTTTAATGATATGCAGCTGTCTGGGATTGGCAATATGCCAATTTTGGATAAGTTTGCATATCATTTTTTAGTTTTTTAAAAAGTCAATAGCAAGCTATTGACTTTTTGTGTCAAAGTTCTATAATAACTATTGGTAAATAGGGAAATAAATGACTAAAATTTTAATTGTTGGTGGTGTCGCAGGTGGTACATCCGCTTGGACAGGAGTATTGGAATACTAAAATACTTGACATCATTAAGCAAGGCTACTGGTCTTGCTTTTATGTTATAATCAATCTATGATTGATAAGAATAATATGTTACAAAATGCAGAAAAGTTTGTTTATGATAAATTGCATACAGATACCAGTGGGCATGATTGGTGGCATGTGGTGCGCGTGAGAAATACAGCGCGTGAGTTGGCAGAAAAAGAAGGGGCAGACCAGTTTATTTGTGAATTGGCAGCGTTGCTTCATGATATGGCAGATGATAAGTTAAATGCTAATCCCGAGCAAGCTTTGACAGAGCTGAAAGCTTGGCTAATGCAACAAGAACTATCAGAAGAAGCTATTGACCACATTATCCAAATTATCACGACCATGTCATTCAAAGGAAGTGGTCAAAGTGTTCCGCCAACTTTGGAAGGTAAGATTGTGCAAGATGCAGACCGTTTAGATGCCATTGGTGCAATTGGAATAGCGCGGTGTATGGTTTATTCGGGAAGCAAGGGACGTCCGATTCATGACCCAAGTAAGGTAGCACGTGACAATCCTAGTTTAGAAGATTATCGCAATGGGCAAGATACGGCAATCATGCATTTTTACGAAAAGTTATTCAAACTTAAAGAGTTGATGAATACGGCTTATGCTAGAAAAATGGCAGAGCACCGTCACAAAGTTCTAGAAGATTTTTTAACGGAATTTTACGCAGAATGGGACGGCAAATTATAGGTTGCAACAAAAAAGCAAAATGTTATAATAGAAAGAACGAAAAGATTGGGAGGTCAATAAAATGACAATTAGACGTGCGACAATCGCTGGTATTCCAACATTGATGGACCTTTTACAACAAGTCCTTTATGTGCACCATGTGGCAAGACCTGTTTTATTTCAAGAAAAAGGTGTCAAATACACAGAAGACGAATTAGCGACACTTATTGCTGATGATAGTCGTCCGATTTTCGTTTATGAAGATGACAACGGAAAAGTGCTTGCGCATATGTTTACTATTGTTGAAGACGTTAGCGCACCAAAAGTTCCTCAAAAAATACTCTTTGTTGATGATTTGTGTGTGGACGAAGCAGCGCGCGGACAAAAAATTGGTGAAAAACTCTATCGGTTTGCTCTGAAATACGCCAAGGAAATTGGTTGTTACAACCTAACGTTAAACGTCTGGAGTGCAAACAAATCAGCCGTTCGCTTCTATGAACGTCAAGGCATGACACCGCAAGAGACACGTATGGAACAGATTATTGATTAAAAATGCCTCTAAACATCTTTGGTTCTACGGCTTCAAAGTTCATATTCTGGTGACCTTATCTGGTTATATTCTGAACTCTGTTGTCACGCCAGCCCCTGTTCATGATATCAAGGTGGTCTATGAACTATTAGAGGGATGTAAGCAATCGGCTATCCTAGGTGATTTAGGCTACCTGAGCAGTGACCACAAGAAGGACTTAGAACAACAAGGTTACCATCTATGGACGCCGTTTCGTAAAAACATGACAGAGACCGAAGAACATACATTAGCTAGAAGCCTAGCCGGACTACAGTTACGAATTGAACAAATTATTCTGGCTCATAACTTACGCTATTTTGAAATGAACTAGCACCACGACTTTGAAGGAATTATTTTATATGCACTTTTACCAACTATTACAATTAGATCCTCTAACCTTAAAGAAAAAGATACATGATGTTGATAATAAGAAACAAAAACTTCAGCTTATAGCTTGTCTTTTTATAAGAGCAATTTTATTAGTCTCCTTTGCTATTTTTTGGATAAGCTCTCTAAATTTTATATTTGGTAAAGATACTTCATCGTTTTCACTTATTCTATTTTGTATTCTATTAACTTTACGTTTTGTACCATTTGGCTATAGAGTAGATCATTCTCTAGTAGGATTAGGAATTGTTTTTATTATATTTTGGTTAGCTCCGTTCATTTCTTTAATAGCTTATCCATTTATCCAATTCATACTTCATTTCATTTGTTTATTGCTTTTATTTTTTATCACCGGTAAAGAGCCCCAAATGGGTAACCCCGGATTATACTCCTTTTCCTATCTATATTTAATTGGAACAGTACACTATATATCCAATACTCAAGTAGTACATTCCTTTTTTATTTTATTATTTTCTTATGGACTTTTTGCTATCATCTTCTATCATAAACATAAATTTTCAAATGAGAACATTTCCTTTATTCATATAATAAAAGAAAATAGACATATAAATAACAAAAATATTTGGTATTTTTACTATGCGTTCGGAATTAGTTTATTACTCTTTCTAGGAACTTATTTACGAATTGATAGATTTATGTGGTCGACTTTTGCTTGTTCCTCTCTATTTTCTGGATATAACACTTTTAAAATTTCTGAAAGAGCAAAAGAGCGAGTTATTGGAATCTTTGTAGGATCAATTTTATCAGGGTTACTTCTGCTTCTTATTCCAACAAATTATCTTGGAATATTAGGCGGAATATGCTTAGGATTTTGTGCAGCATATCAAAACAAAACGATTTTAAATTGTATTGGAGCAATCACTTCAGCAACATTAATATTTGGACTAAAAACAACGGTACTCCTACGAATAACACTTAACCTATTAGGAGTAGGGTATGCTTTTTTATATCATCTTATATTCGTAAATATTACTGGGTCTTTAATGAAAAAAGGAAAAAAGAGGTTGGGCAAAAACTAGCTTTAAAATAAAACCACACAACGATTTCAGTCTTGAAAACAATCAAGATGATAAAATCACTGTGTGGTTTTTGAGTGTTTAACGTTCTTAAGGCTAGATTCTTA